>JGI20225J20221_1000009_pt2 | contig 283297 bp, 197 predicted proteins | sample BioMet4_FD_20221 | JGI IMG/M metagenome (IMG submission 20221) | reverse complement strand
GCTTCAAGCTTGCTGTCTTCGCTGTAACCGACAAACTGTCCGTTCACCCAAAGATAAATATTTGAAGTCACCGATCCGAAATGGGCAAAGATCTCTTTGCCTTTCCAGTTTGCAGGAATTGTGATTTCCTTGCGATATGAACCTACATGATTGTTTTCTGTCGGAATCTTAGGAGGATCCGGTTTAAACTGCCTCATCCAAGCATATCCTATATTCACATATAAAGGATCTCCATATCCGTTCCTTTCCCAAATACCCGGAACTTTCATGTTATCCCAACCCTTATCATTAAAATTAACAGCATAAAAATCTGTTGGCCTTTGATCTGCATTTTTCACCCAATTGAATTTCCAAACGCCATTCAGTGTCATGAAATTTTCCGATGACTCCATATTTCCAGCTAATGCGCTTTTCTCATTTGCATAAGCGAAATAATACGCATGCATTGGAGCTCGGTTAATCTCATTAATATTAGGATCCTGCCATTCGTTCTTTTGTGCAAAAACCGGCAGAGATAATGCCAAAGAAAGGATAGATATAGATAAACTTAGTTTCATTATTACTATGCTTTACTATTTTTACTCATAAACAAAATGAGAGATAGCAGCTTATAACAACTGCTACCTCTCATAAATATAAAATTACAAATTAGATTGTACCGGTTTCATGATGAAAGAGAACTCATAATCACCATAATGCAGGCGATACTTCTCTAATGGAAGCGTTCCCCAACTGGTGATACAGCCCAGACCCATCTGCACTTTGTCGATACATACATTCGTATAATCTATCTGAGGTACCAGTTCTGAGTGCGTCTGATGTTTCTTCAATCCTTCATCCAGTGATTCGATAGAATAATTCAATGCGGATGCCGAGAAAGGAGATTCTCCAACAAACATCAAACCATTACCGCCTCTATTGATCTGTTTCCACCAGCGAATGTCCGTCTTCGTTCCCGTTTCTTGCGGACGAATATAGGAATAGAACTGGTCAGCAACGGTTTGTCTATAATTGCCTATGTCTGATACATTGTTTCTGTCAGAATAGTTCTCCATCGGGCCTCGACCATAATAATCAATATATTCAAATGATTTAGGCATCTGCATCTGCATACCAAAGCGGAACATGTCGGATACTGTCGCTGATTTGTCTGCTACCATCTTTTCTGTTACTTTGACAGCGCCTTCATTGTTTACTGCATATGTCAGATACAAAGTCGCCTTGACTGCTTCCATTTCATATTCTGCCTTTACTACGGCCAGGCCATTCTCCATCTCACCTTTCAGTGATTTAAGTTTCAGTCCCGGATTCTTCCATGCTGCATACTTTATCTGAAGATTTGCTCCCATATCATTATCCGTTGGTGCACGCCAGAAATTAGGAGTAAGTTTTCCTCCTTCTTTCAGCATCGACATTCCATTGGCTTCGTATCTGCAAAGGAATCCATCATGACGATTGAAGTCCATTCTGAAATTATTACCACTGACGATCAGATAATTGACATCATTATCCTTCAAGGTAGGAGTAACAACCTCTATGTTCTCCTGTTTAGCATTCTGAATATTCAGTTTCTTTGCTTCATAAGGACGAACGGTCAACTGATTCTTTGCCACTGCGAATCCGGCAGGCAGCAAACCGTCGGCTTTCTTCAGCTTAAAGGATACATTCAACAGCAATTCCTTGCACTTGCAGATTCCGTCTGTGGTATATGGCAACTCGAATTGCTTCGTTTCCTGTGGAGCCACATCCAAAGTCTCTATTGTTCCACTCTGAAGAACCTCACCATTGCCCAGCAACTGCCATTCCATAGCATAATCGCTCAGGTCACGGAAGAAGTTTTCATTGTAGACATTTATCGTGCCTTTAGCAAGATCTACCGGCGTAGCCCAAATTGACTGATAGATATGTCCAACCTCGTACATGTGTGGATTCGGAACACGGTCTGGACCAATCAGACCATTATCGCAGAAGTTCTGATCAGATGCATCATACGCATTCCAATCGCCTCCGTAACCGTAATAGGAAACACCGTTCTTGGTTATTCGCTGTGACTGGTCAACAAAGTCCCAGATAAATCCGCCCTGATACTTCGGATATTTACGGACAAGATCCCAGTATTCCTTGAATCCACCTTCAGAATTGCCCATGGCATGCGCATATTCACACTGTATAAGCGGTTTGTTAGTATTATCACTCTCANAATATTTTGCACATCCTTCATAATTCAGATACATCGGACAATAAATGTCTGCGAACTCACCCTTACCGGCTTGTTCATACTGAACGGCACGCGATTTGTCTTCATTCTTTATCCATTTATAGCAGGCTTCGAAGTTCGGACCAAAACCGGCTTCATTACCCAGCGACCAGAATATGATTGCAGGATGATTGAAGTTACGCTGGACATTGCGCTGATTACGTTCCAGATGCGCTTTGGCAAACAGCGGGTTCTTCGCCAGTGTTTTTTCGCCATAACCCATACCATGTGACTCCAAGTTTGCCTCAGCAACCATGTAAATGCCATACTTGTCACACAGGTCATACCAGAAATTGTCATCCGGATAATGGCAGGTACGAACGCCATTGATGTTGAATTTCTTCATGATTGTGATATCCTGTATCATTCTCTCCTTCGGAACATAGTATCCGTAATCCGGATCCATCTCATGACGGTCAGCTCCTTTAAATAAAACAGCCTTGCCATTGACCCACAATTGAGAATTCTTCAGTTCTATCTTTCGGAATCCAACTTTAATCGGAATCACTTCTTCCTGACTGCCATCTTTCATGCTGGCAACCAATGTATAGAGTACAGGAGTCTCTGCCGACCATTTTTCAGGATTGGCTATTGACATCAACGTTGATACTTTCCCTGTCCCCTTCACATTTGCTGTTGCTATTGATTTGCCGGTCTTGTCCAACAATTTCAGATCAACAACGCCACTTCCCTTCACGTTCAATACGACATTCAGGGTTGCATCCTTGTATTGTGCATCCAGATCAGGGGTTATACGGATATCCTGTACATATTTCGCATTACGTGCATAAAGATAGCAATCACGTCCAACGCCCGAAAGACGGAAAAAGTCCTGGTCTTCAAGATAAGATCCGTCACACCAGCGGAATGTCTGGAATGCAATCAGGTTCTTGCCCGGCTTCAGATACTTAGTCAAATCGAATTCTGCTTCAAGCTTGCTGTCTTCGCTGTAACCGACAAACTGTCCGTTCACCCAAAGATAAATATTTGAAGTCACCGATCCGAAATGGGCAAAGATCTCTTTGCCTTTCCAGTTTGCAGGAATTGTGATTTCCTTGCGATATGAACCTACATGATTGTTTTCTGTCGGAATCTTAGGAGGATCCGGTTTAAACTGCCTCATCCAAGCATATCCTATATTCACATATAAAGGATCTCCATATCCGTTCCTTTCCCAAATACCCGGAACTTTCATGTTATCCCAACCCTTATCATTAAAATTAACAGCATAAAAATCTGTTGGCCTTTGATCTGCATTTTTCACCCAATTGAATTTCCAAACGCCATTCAGTGTCATGAAATTCTCCGATGACTCCATATTTCCAGCTAATGCGCTTTTCTCATTTGCATAAGCAAAATAATACGCATGCATTGGAGCACGGTTTATCTCATTTACATTTGGATCCTGCCACTCGTTTTTTTGTGCAAATGCCACTGTTCCCAACAAAGAGAAACAGCAGGCAAGAATACTTAATCTCATAAAATATAATCTGTTTGTTTAAAATTACTATTCAACCCATTTGTGCCATTTATTAGCATTGTCGTTGCTGGCAGCTACCATCGTTTCGATAAACTGCAAACCTCTTACGCCGTCGTATACAGTCGGGAAATCCAAACAATCGCCTTCCGGTTTTTGACCATTCTTCACAGCTCTTACGGTCAGTGAGAAATTTCGATAAATATTTGCAAATGCCTCAATAAATCCTTCCGGATGACCTGCTGGAGTACGTGTATCCCATAAAGTTTCTTTTGATAAGAATCCATTATTGCCAACACGTAAAGTTTCTTCCGGACGATCTCCCCATTTTAAGGTTAATGTATTCGGTTCCATCTGACGCCATTCCAAACCACCTTTATCACCATATATACGAATACGTATATTATTAGCCTCACCTGTAGCCACCTGTGTTGCCATCAAAACACCTTTGACGCCATTCTCATAATGCAAAAATGCAGCTGCATCATCATCTATCGGGCGACCAGGAGCGAAAGCACTCAATTCAGCGCATACTTCTTTTACCTTCAAACCTGTAATATATTCACTCAAATGCCAAGCATGTGTACCAATATCGCCTACACAACCACTCTTTCCGGAACTTTTCGGATCTGTACGCCAAACGGCATTATTGCCACCTTTCAGTTCGATTCGTTGAGAAAGCCATCCTTGTGAATATTCAACATAAACACGACGTAGTGTTCCCAGTTCACCCTTGGCAATACGAGCTTTAGCTTCTTTCACTGCCGGATAAGCAGAATAGACATGTGTCAATGCAAGAACAAGACCCGTTTCTTCTACTTTCTTCTGAAGAAGTTTGGCTTCTTCCAAAGAGAACGTCATCGGTTTATCCACAACTACATGAAAACCTCTATCCAATGCCATCATTGCAGGTTCAAAATGGAAGCGATTCGGCGTTACAATGGTAACAAAGTCCATCCGCTCATCTTCAGGTAATTCCATTTCATGATCGAACATCTGCTTGTAATTGTCATAAATTCGATCTTCGGGTAAAAAGTATGACCGACCCGAACTTCTTGAAATTTCAGGATTAATACTAAAACAGCCACAAACCAACTCTATTTGGTTATCCATAAAAGCAGCACGACGATGTATCGCACCAATAAAGGCGTCACTTCCGCCTCCTACCATTCCCATTCTAAGTTTTCTGTTCTTCATGATTGTATCATTTAATTGATTGATATTTCCGGCTATAAAGATAAGCGTATTTTTTCGACTTAAAAAACATATTCAGTATTTTCTAAAGAAATAAGTATAAAAGCAAAAAAAGGCAGCTGCCTACTCGCTTGTAGACAGCTGCCTTAATCACATATATTTCTTATGGGAAGAATTACATCATACCACCCATACCGCCACCCATATTAGGGTTAACAGGAGCAGCTGGAGTTTCTTCTTTCTTCTCTGCTACTACACATTCTGTTGTCAGGAACATACCTGCTATAGAAGCAGCATTTTCCAATGCAACACGAGTAACTTTGGCAGGATCGATTACACCTGAAGCACACAAGTTCTCAAATTTGTCTGTACGAGCATTATAACCAAAGTCGCCTTTACCTTCCTTTACTTTCTGAACGATTACTGCACCCTCTTTACCAGCGTTAGCAACAATCTGACGCAATGGCTCTTCGATTGCACGTTTGATGATTTCGATACCTGTTGTCTCATCTTCATTTTCGCCTTTCAAGCCTTCCAATGATTCGATAGCACGAATATAAGCAACGCCACCACCAGGAACTGTACCTTCTTCGATAGCAGCACGTGTTGCATGCAATGCATCATCAACGCGGTCTTTCTTTTCCTTCATTTCGACTTCAGAAGGAGCACCGACATAAAGAACAGCAACACCACCGGCCAACTTAGCCAAACGTTCCTGCAGTTTCTCTTTGTCGTAATCAGATGTTGTATTCTCCATCTGAATCTTGATCTGACCAATACGAGCTTCGATAGCCTTCTTGTCGCCACTGCCATTAACAATGGTTGTATTATCTTTGTTAACAGTGATCTTCTCAGCTGTACCAAGCATATCCATTGTTGCGCCTTCGAGTTTCAAACCTTTCTCTTCAGAAATAACTGTACCACCTGTCAGAATTGCAATATCTTCAAGCATTGCCTTACGACGATCACCGAAGCCAGGAGCCTTAACAGCACATACCTTCAATGAGCCACGCAAACGGTTTACAACCAATGTTGCCAAAGCTTCGCTATCAATATCTTCTGCTACAATCAGCAACGGACGGCCGCTCTGAACTGTCGGTTCAAGAATTGGAAGCAAGTCTTTCAATGCAGAGACTTTCTTATCATAAATCAAGATATAAGGATTCTCCAACTGGCATTCCATCTTCTCAGTATCAGTTACGAAATAAGGAGAGATATAACCACGATCGAACTGCATACCTTCAACTACATCAACAGTAGTTTCAGTTCCCTTAGCCTCTTCAACCGTGATAACGCCTTCTTTCTTAACTTTCTGCATTGCTTCAGCAATCAGTTTACCGATAGATTCGTCACCATTTGCAGAGATTTTAGCTACATGTTCAATCTTCTCGAACTTGTCGCCAACAGCTTCTGACTGTTCAGCCAAGCTTTCAACAACCTTTGCAACGGCCTTATCGATACCGCGTTTCAAATCCATTGGGTTTGCACCAGCTGTAACGTTCTTCAAACCAACACCAATGATTGACTGTGCCAAGATTGTAGCAGTAGTTGTACCATCACCGGCATTGTCATTGGTCTTAGAAGCAACTTCCTTAACCATCTGTGCACCCATATTTTCAAACGGGCAGCTCAATTCGATTTCTTTAGCAACTGTTACACCATCCTTTGTTACCTGAGGAGCACCAAATTTCTTCTCAAGAATAACGTTACGACCTTTCGGGCCTAATGTAACTTTGACAGCATTTGCTAACTCATCGACACCTTTCTTCAAAAGGTCACGAGCATCCATATCATATTTAATCTCTTTTGCCATAATATTTACTTATTTAGAAGTTTATAATGTTTGAAATACTAAAATTTAGATGATAGCCAGAATATCTGATTGACGCATGATAAGATATTTCTCACCATCGAACTCGATTTCGGTACCAGCATATTTGCCATAAAGTACTTCATCACCGTTCTTTACAACCATTTCTTCATCTTTTGTTCCGTTACCAACAGCTACAACTGCACCTTTTAACGGTTTCTCTTTTGCAGAGTCAGGAATAATAATTCCACCTAATGTTTTCTCTTCTGCTTCAGCGGGCTTAATAAGAACCCGGTCTGCTAATGGTTTAATGTTCATTGTTGACATATTTTTTATTTGTTAATAATTATAATCACTTTTGTGCCCTTTTGAAGCACATTAGGATATATGCCAAATTCATGCCAAAATGAATATTCTGATAAAATCTGCCATTTTTTCAGCGATAGTGAACCTCTTGGGTGAGACAGACTGACAGGTTGGCTATTTTCGTCTGCCGCATTCAGATTGTTTTTTCAATCGACAAATAGGGTTGTGATGGAATGAGCAGGTAGAACAGGCTGATAAACACGTCCTTCTATACGTATCTTCAGCTTTTGTGGAGCATCATTTTCATTTGCCATAGCGACGACCACACTTCCGTCATGATTGACAAATGCCAACAGATTATTGAAGTTTCCACTTGTAGCCACCTTATAAGCACCTGCAGCAACATAATGGCTAAGATGCTTCATGACATAATATTCAGGAGTAAAAACAAACGATTTCGAAGCCGGATCGACAACAACCAATGAGTTCTGAGCCCATCCCCAACGACTTATGCCACCTTTTTCCAATGAAATATTCCAATACATATAGGCTGAAACGCCTCCACCAAAATAGGTGCGCATCAGGTTCCATGAATAAAATGCACCTTGCCAATCGTTCTTGCCATTGCCACATTCTTGTTCAGACTGATAAAGTTTCATCTTCGGATAACGTTTATGAATGCCACTTACCGCACCTTTGCCTGCCCATTGGAAAGCAACGCCCGTGACATATTTGGCAGCCTCGGGATCTGTCAAAACTGTATCGACCAAGGCTTCATTGGCACGTTCTACAGTTCCAAACATCACATCAACATCCTGTTTTTTCATTGCCGGTCCCAAATACTTGCCAATAAAATTGGCTAAAGAAGAAGATTTCCAACAACAGCTTGGAAATACCTGTGCCGAATTGAATTCGTTTTGAGGCATCACAGCAAAGATGGGAATATTTTTTTCTTTGTATGCGGAAATAAATTTCGAAAAATAAAGAGCATATGCCTGCAAGTAAGATGAGTCTTGAACAAACATGTCGGTTCCTTCGTGCCCCACATCCTCTTTCGGCAAGCCGTTTCTATATTTAGGATCAACATTTTCGTCGGTATAAGCCGACGCATAATGTTTATTGTATTTCATCCAACTTGGCGGGCACCAAGGTGAAGCCCATATTTTCAGATCCGGATTATATTTTTGTGCATTTTTAATAAACGGCACCAAAGTCTGCACATCATTGGCAATCGTAAAGTCTAACATCACAAAATCGCTGTCAGTCTCATTATACGAATACCAGTCGCGCGAGAAATCATTGGCGCCAACAGGCATGCGGCAGATATTGAAGTTCGCTCCAAAATCGGGGAAAAACAGTTCTTCCATAATCTTTTCTCTTGATTCGGGCGATAGTTTGCTTAGCGAAATCCATCCCAGTTCATTGAAACAAGCTCCGAAACCATCTATCTGCTGCTGACGTTTTTCCGTATGTATAGTCACATCAACAGACGGAATCGAATCCACCGATGCTGCGATCAGTTCCGGTTGTTCATGCCAAACATCACCGTCCGCTGTAGTCACCCAAGTAGCGCGAGGCTTGAAATGACAGGACATGCACAATAATGACAAACCGATAATCAGAGCTGTACGTTTCATAAACCAATAATTAATGTATGTTCTCAATCAATTCATCCACAGAAATGAGTTTTTGCTCACCCGTAAGCATATTTTTCAGATTCACTTTTCCTTCACTGATCTCTGTTTCGCCAACGATAGCGACAAACGGAATCTTCTTCGTATCGGCATATCCCATCTGTTTTTTCATTTTTGCCGACTCCGGATAAAGCTCCGTGCGAATGCCAGCTGCACGTACTTTTGCAACCAACGGCAACAGATAATCGGTCTCTTTCTCTCCGAAATTGACGAACAGCAATTGTGTAGTCTGCAATGAATCAGCAGGATAAAGATTCAATTGATTCAAAACATCGAAGATGCGGTCTGCACCGAAAGAGATGCCAACACCTGACACGCCATCCATGCCAAAGACACCCGTCAAGTTGTCATATCGTCCGCCACCGGTAATACTGCCAATCTGTACATCCAAAGCTTTCACTTCAAAGATTGTTCCTGTATAATAATTCAGTCCGCGCGCTAAAGTCAGATCCACTTCAAGTTCTGCATTCAGTTGAAGACGATCCACACGGTCGAGTATGAATTCCATCTCGGCAATACCTTTCATACCGATCTCAGAAGCAGCCAATTCCTGTTTCAGAACAGCCAGTTTCTCACGATTCGTTCCTTTCAGCATAATGATAGGTTGCAAGCGGGCAATAGCTTCCTCAGTAAGTTCTTTTGAACGCAACTCTTCGTTGACATTCTCCAAACCGATCTTATCCAGCTTATCAATTGCAACTGTGATATCCACAATCTTCTCTGCTTCGCCAATGATATCGGCAATACCTGCCAGAATCTTTCGGTTGTTCATCTTGATGCAAACGCGAATGCCAAAACGGCGGAATACCTCATCCATAATCTGAATCAGTTCGACCTCATTGATCAATGAATCAGAACCGACGACATCACCATCACACTGATAAAACTCACGATAGCGTCCTTTCTGCGGACGATCGGCGCGCCAGACCGGTTGAATCTGATAACGTTTAAAAGGAAAGGCAATCTCATTGCGGTGCTGAACGACAAAACGTGCAAAAGGAACTGTCAAATCATAACGCAGACCCTTTTCGCATGCCTTGTTGGCAAAATGGAGCGCATTGCGTTCCAACAATTCATTATCACTTATATCATTGAAGCAATCGCCGGAGTTCAAAATCTTAAACAACAGCTTGTCGCCTTCCTCGCCATATTTCCCCATAAGCGTGGAAAGATTCTCCATAGCGGGCGTCTCAATCTGCTGGAATCCGTAAAGATGATAAACTTCACGAATAGTGTTGAATATATAATTACGTTTCGCCATTTCTTCGGGCGAAAAATCTCTGGTCCCCTTGGGTATAGACGGTTTCTGCATGATTCTCTATTTTTGTTTAATTCGAGTGCAAAGGTAATGATTTTGCATAACTTAATTACTAAAAAGCAAACGAATATGGTTCGTTTCGGACAAAGACTTCAATCAGAGTTAATCCGTCCGGGATTCCATTCGGTCGTAGCTCCAAAAACATTCGAATGTAACTTCCAATTCATTCGAATGAATCATTCGTTTGACATATGTTGAATGAACCGTTCATTCGAATGAAATGGTTCGCGCATCCGAATGAAATTTCAGGCGGTTGCGAATGAAATGCAAACTTCAATCTGTGAGCACTTTATCTTTTTTCTTTCCAAAGAAGATGGAAAGCAGAAATCCCACCATAAAAATCAGTATCGTGCCAAAAACAATAGTCAGATAATTATGGAAGATCACATTGTGTCCCAAACTCATCCAAGAAATCAATATGACGCCGCAAACGACTCCAATCGCAGCATAAACGCTTTTAACATTCCGTCCGAGATAACCCAGAAGGAACAATCCCAACATTCCGCCGCTGAATATTCCGGCCAACTTCCACCAAGCTTCCAAAGCACTTTGCACCGACATCATCGCCAAACCGAGTCCGATTCCCAACACGCCGAGCAAAAAAGACGTCAAATACAAGACCGACATGTTCTGCCGATCCGTGCGCTGCCGCTTATGCTGATAGAAATCTGTCAAAATGATTGTAGCCGAACTGTTTATGCTTGTAGAAACCGTACTCATTCCGGCTGCACAGATTGCTGCAATCAAAAGTCCGGTGATGCCAACAGGCAGTCCGTGAACAATAAAATAAGGAAAAACATCGTCGTTGGGCGTTCCGGCAGGAAGCAACGACGGCGAAACGTAATAATAGGCAAAAAGCGCCGTTCCGATAAAAAAGAAAAACAAGCTGACAGGCACATACAGCAATCCCCCAAACAGTGCCGCCGAGCGCGCACTCTTATCATCCTTTGCCGTTTTGTAACGCTGCACATAATTCTGATCGATACCATAATTCTGCAGATTGATAAACAAGCCGTAGACCAATGTCACCCAGAATGTTGCAGTTGAAAGGTCGGGGCTGAAACTTCCCAACGAAAACTTGTCATGTGCGATAGCAACTTGGAACAGTTGCGACGGACCTTCAGGCATAGAAAACAACAGTACAGCCACACAAGCCAATGCCCCGACAATCAGAATAATACCTTGAATGGCATCCGTCCAAATAACAGCCTGTATGCCTCCCAGCACAGAATAGATGACTACACAAATACCCAACAGAATAACCAATGACGAAACACTCATTCCCAACATGTTATGCAAAGGCAAGGCCATTAGATAGAGCACTGAACCGATGCGGGCTACCTGCGTCAGCAAATAACAACAAGATGCATAAACGCGCGCCCAGTAACCAAAACGCTCTTCCAAAAAACTATACGCAGAGATGCTATTGATTTTCCGATAGAACGGAACGAAATATTTCGCGGCAATCCAGGAAGCAATCGGAATTGACAGACTGAATACAAAGGAATTCCAATTGCCTTTATAAGCATTTCCCGGCAATGCCAAAAAACTGATACTGCTGACATAAGTGGCGAAGATTGACATCCCGACAACCCACGCCGGCAATTTTCCTCCCGCAGACATGTAGTCGTTTGAATTTCTTTTCTTCTGAAAAAACGAACATCCAAATAGGAACGTCCCCAGCATAAACAGAAGGAACACAACAAGATCGATGACCGGCAGTTTCATATCGCAGGTTTATTTTAAGATAAGAGCATCCAACTCGGCCAGTTTCTGCTCAACAAACTCCCGTTCAGCCTTATTGAACTTATGAAATGGCTCCGGCATAAAATCGCTGCAGATGCCTTTCAGATTCAATGCCGTCTTCAATCCTTTAATATAACTGGAAGCATATTTTCCAATGTTATAAAGCGATAGACTCACGTTCATCACTTTCGGTTGCAGTTCGGCTATTGTTTTAAAATCCTTGTTGCAAGCAGCTTGATAGAGAGAAACATATAGTTCGGGGTAAATATTTGCACCGCCGTTCACACCGCCATGTGCTCCCATCAGAACCATTCCGGCTGTCATTTCTTCCGGACCGACAAGAATAGTAAAATCCGGTCTGCCCTGCAACAGATACATCACTTTCTGTAGATAGACGCCGTTGGCGGAACTGTCTTTCAAACCAATGATATTCTTGTGCTTAGATAACTGCACGATTGTCTCCGGCTCGATCATCACCTTCACATGCGACGGCATATTATAGAGGAACAGCGGCAATGGCAACTGATCTGCCAAATCGCCATAATATTGTATCAATTCCGCCTGACCGGGCGTATAATAAAACGGAGGCGTTGCCACCAAAGCATCAGCTCCATATTCTAAAGCCTTGTTTGCCAAAGAAATACTTTCCACGAAACTGGTATCGGAAATGCCAACCAAGATAGGCACTCTTTCTCCCACAATGCGGCAAGTCTGTCGGATCAACTCTTTACGAACAGCATAGCTCAAATTCTGGGCTTCTCCGCTTGTTCCAAGAATAAAGATTCCGGACACACCACCGGCAATAACATGATTCAAAAGATGTTCGAGTCCTTTCAGATCCAAAGTATTTTCATCGAGCATTGGCGTGACCAATGGAGGAATGATTCCTCTTAACGGTTTAGATATCATATTGCAATATTTTTTAACTTCTTGTATTTCTTGTCATTCAGCCTTCAGCAACCACACATCGCTGATAAACGATTGCTGCCGCCAGTTCAATTGCGACTCTTCAGGTTCATCGAAAGTGATGACCAGCTTTCCTTTATCTATATACTTGCGGCTGACAAAGAACTCTTTGAATTGTTCCAGATCCTTGTTGTACAACTGCGGTGCAATACGATAACCGTTCACACGCAACAAAGCATCGCCTTTCCCGGCAATCCGGATTCTATAATTGACATTCGGATTCAAATTCTCATAAACCAGTCGAGGCGTATGTTGAACCAGTTGGGTAGAAAGCCGGCAGCGGCTCCATCCATCTTTCCACCAGACAACATCCGTTCCATCCTCAACAGTTGTCATTACATGAGTGCTTTGACTGATATCTGAAATATTGTCATAATAACTGCCTTCGCCCGGATTCTGCCAATTGGCAATCACATTTAGACGAGCAAGTTTTTCTTTCTCGGTCGACATCTTTGCTACTTTAGCAAATTCATCGGCAAGCCACCACCGATTATTCAAAGGATAATCAACATAGTCCAAGATACAACCGCGCTCCGGACCGTCGGCATGATATTTCTTAAAACTACTTTGCCAACCGATAGAATGATACAGAACATCACAGTAATCGGTGATTTTCTGCTTCAAATTCTGTTCTATCGGATGCGTATCAGCTTCATTTACTTTTGCCAAAGCTTTCTGCATGGCAGCTTCCGAACCTAGTTGCGGAGCAGATAGCAAAATCCGGTTTGCAGATTGCTCAAGCTGTTGCTCGTAAACTTTTCTTCTAGAAATATAGGCATCATAATAGGCACGGAGCACCAGCATCTGCCAACGCCAGTTCTTCTGCAAATTCGGATAAGCTTTCTCCAACTGTTGCCAATGGCGGAAAGAAGCTTCAATGCTTTGATTGGTTTCTATCGGTCCGTCCCAGTTCTTTTCCAATCCCAGAATCGCTTCAGTAACATGATCTCCGGGCTTCGTACAGAAGAAGAAACGTTCATATTGCGAAATAATTTCTGCCACCGAAAGAGACGGTGTCCAAGAACGCAAGCTCCAAGCAAATTTGTTCACATCATCGGTCACACCTTCCGAATAGGTGATATAACCATTGGTCATCGGGTCGTATTTATCATGTATAGCCGAATAATATTCAGGTTGCGGATTGATAGGTTCGCGACCGTAAGTCAGCGCGAAAGCCTGATCCCAACGCAACACCGGATACTGGCAGCGAACGCAATGCGTTATATCGGGATAATGACGAAGCAGATAACGCTGGGGCAGACGACTGCGTGTCTCAAAAATGGAAGGACTTCCCGGTCCGCAAACAACACCGCGCAACCAGTCCGGCTGTTCTGTTTCAATATAGTGATAGAAATATTCCATCTCCTCATCATTAAATCCTTGAAGAGAAATCCACATGCCTGTCGAAGGATGATATTTCTTTAAAATTTCAGAAAGCTTTTTCAAGAATGGCAACAGATACTTCGGATGGTTGCTTCCCGGATCGCCTCCCGGCACAAACACATTGTCCAACTTTGGACAGTGACTGTAAAAAGCCTCATCACGCTGAAGTTCTTTCTGATATGCGGCAGGATCTGTCAAATCGACTTCCGCCGGCGTCCAGATCCAATAATCCAAACCATATTTCTGGCAAACGCGGCTGATATAATAATTGATGGTATCTTTCGGTGTCTTCATGATGGAGTCAGGCGCATTATCAGTCGGAACGGCTTCAATGCTATTTGTTCCAAAAATCACAAGCTCACGGATATACTGCTCGAACTGCGCTCCGGTCCACAAATCATACGTATTAGGCAAAGGACGATAACCCAGCTGATGACCGCGAATAGAATCTGTCGGTTCAAACAATCCTTCATTATTTCTATTGAAAGACATCTGATTCTTTTGATAAAAAGAGGTTCTCAACAAATGCCCTGCAGCAAAAAGAACACCCCGATCGTCGGCACCTATGAGCCAAAGTGTTGTGTGACGGCCGTTTGTCTGATATTCAATCTTGAAGGATTCAGCTTTTGCCAGCTGTCTTGCATCCGAAGGCAGTGATAGTCCATACAAGTCGGAATCCGAGGTTTTTGCTAACGCTATAGTCAATGAGTTATTCCATTTTTGAGCTGATTCCAATTTGAATCCAGTCCGCTTGTTGATTTCTTCCTGCATCATCGCAATAATCGACGAACGAACAGGCTCGCGTATAGATTTGGAAACCAGCAGCGAAGCGTGAGAAAGATCAATTTCTCCGGCATACAATCCAAGGGGCAGCAGAAGCCAAAGGATAATAAAACAGTTGAATATCTTTTTCATGATATGATTTTTAAAGTCAATATTTATGCTGTCAAAGATACAACAATTTTACTTAAGTGCATAAAATAAGGGCGACTGAATCGGCCGCCCTTACTATTTATATTTAAAAGGTTTTACTTTATTTGCAAAGATGATCTATCCAACTGAACAGTTCATCCAAATCATAATCACCACTATGCGGACGATCCCAAGGCAATGCCAAATCGACAACATAGCCTTTGTTTTGCAGATAGGTTCCCAATATCACAGGAATAGCCAAACCTGTATCCTTGTCTTTTGAACCATGACGGATTCGCCAGTATTTGGAAACGGTTGTATTAGGCTGACCGATATAATACATCGGATTCAACATCTTGATCAGACTTTGATCAGCGATTGTACTGCTGCTCACGGTTGAATTCTTCTGCGAATATTCGGTGAAATGCTGTTTATCTATCTTCTCGGTTCCAAACTCCTGATTTTCTGGTGTAGAAAGATCGAATGCATCGAATGCAGGCGGAAGTTTCTGACGGTTCATATAACGGACATACTGGTCAAAATCCAAATCGATCACATTCTTGTTTTCAATCTTTAGCCAAGTATGAGCAGACAGATCTGTTCCTGAATCCAAAGCTTTCTGTGCGGAAGCGATAACGTAAGATTTAACCCAGTCTTTGAAACTGCCATTGCCATCCTTGTCCAATGTTAATGCGACTCCTTTGCTGTCTTTCAGATTCAGACTGTTTACGTAATCAGGAAATTGTGCTTTCAGTTCACCCGAAACTTTGATCTGAGCAGCGGTCAGGGTGTTCGATTTATTGTTGCTATTTCCTGACGGTGGCATCATCGAAGCTTGATAATCATTAACTCCGTTGAACTGCCATTCGTAAGCCATATCAGCATGATCCAGATTGGTAATCGGACAATAAGCCTGTACGGCAAAAAGATTATCCGTAGCCTTTGCTGCACCTAACTTCTCAAGATATGGCTCATAATCCGGATTATTGCCTGTAGCTCCCAGTAAAGCAGACATAGCACCACCGGCACTCGTTCCGTCGGAGATGATTTTGTTTGCATCGCCCGGCATCACTTTATCGTTATACTTCAGATAGCGGATTGCAGCTTTCAAATCGACAAGCGCATTCGGGACTTTTCCTGTATACGTGCCATCTTTGGCAACAGTCGTACGACCGCGAGCACCTGCTGAAGCGACGACATATCCTTGTGATAAAGCGGCAAGGACAACAGAAGGACGCTTAGACATTCCCGGAGGCATCATTCGAGGAGCGCCACCATTCTGACCGGCACCTCTTGGACCCATTCCATCCGGGCGCGCTCCTTCGGGCATTCCTTCCGGTTTCCCTTTGCCTAAATCTTGCGCTCCGCGTCCATTAAGCGGCGGCATTCCTTGTTGCATTGATGTAGATGCAGGCGTTGCCGGCATATATCCACCTACCTGATTCGGGAAAAATATAGGCGCCGTTTCGGCTGTATAACCGTTGACACTCTTTCCATTGAAATATTCTTCCGGAATATAGATGTTCATAATCTCATAATTCACATCCACCGGATTAGCAACATAAACAATCTTTTCGTAAGCACGGACTTTAATTGTTTTCCCTTCGTACTTCAACTCCTGCTTCTGATATTTCGCAGGATTAAAAGTAAGCTTGTCTGATGTTGGGGATGCAGCACAAGACTGAACCAAACATATTAAACCTACTAGTGATAAAAATGAAATTTCTTTTTTCATATCTATTTATATAATTCATTATTTCTTTTGAGCGAACACCCAATCTCTTACGCCTTCGACATAATAAGCCACTTTCCAAGTCTGCATGTGTTCCATGCCACCTTCCTGTCCTTCAGGAAAAACAGTGCCTTTCGAAAATACAGAATAGCGGATATTATTCCCTTCGGCATTCATCTTGTTGACATCTTCAGCAAATTCAGCAGCAGAAGCACGTCCGTTCCATGTTGCGCGACTGACTTTTGCTCCTGCCTTTTCAAGTGCAGCAGTAATGGCATTCATGCCGGGGAAAGCTTTCGTATCGCCTTCTGCAACAAGAATCCAAATCTTCTGTTTGACTAACGGAGCAACAAGTGAAGCATCCCACTGTCCAGCGACAAGCATCGATGCTGCAAACAAATCCGGATATTTGATATCAATAGCGATTGACATCATACAGCCTCCCGACTGTCCGGTCGTATACATTTTGTCTGTATCAATGCTATATTCCTTGGCAATCTGATGAATAAGATCGACTGTAATATCGAGATATTCATTGGTTTCAGAACGATCGTTGACAATCTGCACCGGATACTGCGGAGCCAAAACAAAACACGGATGCTTTGCCTGCTCCTCAGGCGTTGCCCAAATGGTTGCACCTACGCCTTGTGTCAGTGTAGCTGTTGTTTCGCGACCTGTAACGCTGGCATCATGCATAAATAGCACTAAAGGATACGACTTTGTTGAATCATAATTCTTTGGAATATAGAGATTGTAGGCAAGTGTTTCGCCTGTTGCAGGGTCTTTGAATTCAAGTTGTTTGAAATCATCTACAATCAGGTTGATGAACTTGCTGTTCATCATCGTATCCTTACTTGCGGCAAAAGTAGTTCCATCAATAGCTTTCACAGCTTTCGTCTGTACAACAGAAATATGCAGATTAGGTTTGTCGCTTGCCATGCTGCCTTGCGGACGAGCATCTTTTCCCGAAGGAAGTGGAGCATCTGGCGTGAATGCCGATTTGCCATTGGCATCCTTCGGAGGACCTTGACGCTTACCGTCATTTTTCGTTTGGATCTGCGAAAGCTCGACAATCACAAAACGCCCGTCTGTTCCCTGAGTAGCTTTGGCTTCGGAAGAGTTGGCGTAGACTTTGGTGACCGTCCGACCTTCCACTTTAAATGATGCCGTAGAGAGATCTGCACTGCTTACTGCTTTCGGATATTCAACAGCCAAAGCTGTTACCTGCTGGCCGTCGCCAAAGACTTCAGTTATAGCTGTCACGTTCTTGACTGCGCTTTTGCTGGCGCAGGCTGTCGAGAACACAGCTACCATTGACAGGAATAGCATTCCTTTCATCCAATTTGACTTTTGCATAAGTGATAATTTTAAATTGTAGAACATCTTCTTTATCGATTTCGTATGCAAACGTATTTACAAACAGCAAACTTCCCAAATAAAATCGACGCAACCAAAAAATTTATCGACCAATTTTTCACAAATGATATCAATAAAGTGATACAGAAAATCTGTATGTTTTTCAATCATACTTCATCTTCATCTAAAGAAAAGGAGTAACTTTGCGACAGGTATAACAATAAAAACAATCAACAATGTCAATCACACGCTTCAATGCAGTGGAGAAGGCTTCAAACCGGAAGGCGATAGAAGTTGTCACACCCACTCAAAAAGTTTCCGACTATTTTGGCGAGAACGTTTTTAATCGGAAGGCGATGCAAAAGTACCTTTCCAAAGAGACTTATCAGGCACTGACGGACGCCATCGACAGCTGTAAACCCATCGATCGCGAAGTAGCCAGTCATGTTGCCGCCGGAATGCGCATGTGGGCACTCGAAAAAGGTGTCACGCATTACACGCATTGGTTTCAGCCTCTGACTGATGGGACTGCCGAAAAACATGATGCATTTGTAGAACTCGACGGCAAAGGCGGGATGATAGAAGAGTTCAGCGGCAAATTGCTGGCTCAACAGGAACCGGATGCATCGAGCTTTCCGAGTGGCGGACTGCGCAACACGTTCGAAGCGCGCGGATACTCGGCTTGGGATCCATCATCGCCGGCATTTATCGTTGACGACACGCTCTGTATTCCTTCGGTATTTATTGCTTACACAGGCGAAGCGCTCGATTACAAAACGCCGCTCATCCGCTCCATCGAAGCACTCGACACGGCAGCCATCGATGTTTGTCATTATTTCAACGAAGAAGTTCGCAAAGTAACAACATTCCTTGGTTGGGAACAGGAATATTTTCTCGTTGACGAGGATCTTTATTCCGCTCGTCCTGACTTGTCACTCACCGAGCGGACACTGATTGGACACGAGAGTGCAAAGAATCAGCAACTCGACGACCACTTTTTCGGTGCTATTCCGTCGCGTGTACAAGAATTCATGAAAGAACTTGAGATTGAATGTTACAAGTTAGGCATTCCGGTTAAGACACGCCACAACGAAGTCGCTCCGAACCAATTTGAACTGGCACCGATATACGAAGAATGCAATCTGGCAAACGATCACAACCAATTGCTTATGTCAGTCATGAAACGTGTAGCACGCCGTCACAATTTCAGTGTCTTGCTGCATGAAAAACCTTTCAAGGGCGTCAATGGCTCTGGAAAACACTGCAACTGGTCAATGGGCACCGATACTGGTATCAATCTGTTCTCACCGGGCAAGAACCGCGAAGAAAATCTGCAATTCATCACCTTTATGGTCAACACCTTGATGGCAGTTTACAAATACAACTCTCTACTGAAAGCCAGTATAGCCACAGCAACCAACGCTCACCGTTTGGGAGCCAACGAAGCACCGCCAGCTATCATTTCTTCATTCCTCGGCAAGCAAATCTCGGAGATTCTGGACCGTTTTGAAAACAGTTCGATTGAAGATGCCATCGAGGTAGACGAGAAAAAACGGCTCTATCTGGGTTTCGGACAGATTCCGGAACTACTCTTGGACAACACAGACCGCAACCGCACATCGCCTTTTGCCTTCACAGGAAACAGATTTGAATTTCGTGCTCTAGGATCGTCGGCTAACTGCGGATCGACCATGTTAGCACTCAATTCAGCAGTTGCTTATCAGCTGCGACAATTTAAAAACGATGTTGAAACACTGTGTGCACAAGGGAAGAGCAAGGAAAGCGCCATTTTCGAAGTGTTGAAAAAATATATCAAAGAATCGAAACCCATCCGCTTCGACGGCAACGGTTATGGCGACGAGTGGAAAGAAGAAGCTGCACGCCGCGGTCTGGATTGCGAAAACAGCGTTCCACTGCAATACGATGCTTATCTGAAACCCGACGTCATCAAAATGTTTGAAGAAACGGGTGTACTGAGCCGTATCGAACTGGAAGCACGCAACGAAGTGAAATGGGAAATGTACATCAAGAAAGTGCAGATCGAAGCACGCGTACTAGGCGACTTGTCATTAAATCACATTATTCCAGTTGCCGTACGCTACCAAAGTTTGCTACTTGACAATCTTTCAAAACTGCAGAACACTTTCAGCGAAGGCGAATACGTAGAAATCGCTGCCGAGCCAAAAAGGTTGGTTCGCAAGATTGCCGGTCATATATGCGCTGTTACACGGATGGTCGACGAGATGGTGGAAGCTCGAAAGAAAGCCAACCGTATCACAGATATGCGTGAAAGAGCCATCGCTTATCACGACAGCGTTGCTCCGTATCTCGACGAGATTCGCAACCACATTGACGAACTGGAATTGATGGTTGACAACCAGATGTGGCCTCTGCCAAAATATCGCGAGCTGCTCTTCATCCATTAAAGTACGCTCGCTCATAAAAAAAGGATTTCAGGAAGATTTAGAACATGCAATAAAAATAATTTTGCATTTCTTCCTGGAATCCTTTAATTTTGCATCATAAATTCGAAATTAGGCTGCACCTCGGCATAATCTTTCAAATAAGTTTGAAACTTCTGCATTCGGTTTGCAGTTCTTTTTGCATGAAATAATTATGACAGGCTACAATTGACCTGCACTATCATTGTATAACTTCTAAAATTAATCAGAGATGAAAAGTAAATCTATTCTAATGGCTTTATTTGCCATCGTGCCGATTTTTGTTTCAGCACAAGTTTCATGGATTGTCAAAGGCGGTCCGTCTATCAACTCATCACATCAGTTTTTTTTTGGAGATAACGGGAAAGCGGGCGGTCGCGCAGGCATAGGCATGGAATACCATTTGGGACGCATCGTGTCGATCCAGCCTTCGCTGATGCTCAACTTCAAAGGTTCCAACAGGCAATCGGAACAGACCGTCACCACCTGCAATGAAGACGCATGTCGCAGCACTTTCAAGCGCACAACGACCAAATGCCGGCAGACTTACCTGGAAATGCCTGTCGATGTACTGTTCCGCGTCAGAATACATGACCAAAAGAACGCGCTTGTATTTAACGTCGGACCATACTTCGCTTATGGCATCGGAGGGAAAACAAAAACCAACCGTATGATGATTGAGAGTACAGCTAACAAATATGAAAGCGGTTACACGACTACGTCAGATCCCATCAATACTTATGAGCAGCGTATAACAGAATCGGAGCAAAACACTTTCGACAAAAATGGTGCCGACATTCGGCGTTTTGATTTCGGATTGGGCGAAGGCATTCGCTTTGAGTTGAAAAAACATCTCACCTTCGGTTTTTTTGCTGAATGCGGACTTGTCAACATAATGAAAGGTGAGGAAACGAAACACGACGAAAGAATCGATTCCAAATACTGGGACGATATCGAACCAAATCATTTCTACGACTGGCTTTTCGGGAAGCACAATATCTCCATCGGTCTGGAAGTTGGTTATCGATTTTAGTCAGATTAGATACATTCATCCAACTTTCATTGACTTGAAGAACAAGCAGAATAAAAACAATATCGGCATAGTTTCCAAAATAGAAGGAACTATGCCAATATTATTATCCGCTTGCCATCCCCTCCTAAAATATCAACGGCATAACATAATAGCTGAAAAGCGTCACGAGTATCAAACCAATGATATTAAAGAATATGCCCACGCAGGCCATCTCTTTAATAGAAATGAAACCATAACTATAAACAATGGCATTAGGCGGCGTTGAGATAGGCAGCATAAATGCGAACGAAGCCGAAATGGCAACAGGCACGGCGATAAAGTAAGGACTGGCGCCAAGTCCAGCTGCAATACTGATACTTATCGGTATAAGCAAATTGGCGGTAGCCGTGTTCGACATCAGTTCGGTCAGTGCTACGGTAACTAACGAGATGAGAAGAATAAATATCATCAGATTGATATTGTGCATATTGCTCACAATATTGGCTATTGTATCACTCAATCCAGACGAACCAAATCCCTGCGACAAAGCCAGCCCACCGCCAAACAAAAGCAGGATATTCCAAGGCAGCCGCGAGGCATCCCGCCATTCCAGCAAATGTTCTCCACCTGCCTTATCACACGGAATAAGGAACAACAGGATGGCACCGGCAATAGCCACTGTCGTATCTGAAATCTTCTGAAAAACATCCCAATTAATCAGTCCTCTGAAAATCCACATGAAAACAATGCAAAAGAAGACGACGACAACGCGCTTTTCATGCGTAGAAAGTGATCCTAGTTCGTCAAGCTCGCCGGTGATGCGGGTTGTATCAATCGAAAGTTTACGCGCCTTTTTCGACATCAACACTCTTGACAGCAGCAACCAGACAATAATAAGAAACAAAAATGCCAGCGGCGTAGCAAACATCATCCATTGCACGAACGAAATATGAACATTCGCGTTCTGACTCAGTATCGAAACAAGTACAATATTGGGAGGCGTGCCAATAATAGTACATATTCCGCCAATGGAAGCCGCGTAAGCCAAAGAAAGATAGAGAGCTTTGGAAAATTTATTGATATCTGAAATTTCATTTGGTTGTGCTTGAGCTTTGAGCCTTTCGATTACTGCAGTACAGATTGGCACTGTCATCAATACGGCAGCTGTGTTGCTCACCCACATCGACAAGAAGAAAATAACGAGCATAAATCCCAGCATCACACGCGTAGGACTTCCTCCAATAAGCCGGATGCAGTGCAGAGCAAAACGCTCGTGAATATGCGACCGCTCAAGAGCAATAGCAAGCATAAAACCACCCATGAAAAGAAAAATGGTTTCGTTGGCATATTGAAGCGTCACCTTTTGGAAAGAAGTAATATCCAAAAGCGGGAACATCACGATTGGAATGAGTGCCGTAATACCCAGTTCCATCGTTTCCGTAATCCATAGAATCGTCATCAGGGAGGCAACACATATCACATCCCAAGCTTTATCTGTGAGAGAACCCGGTGCTCCCATCAGTTGCATCACTATAAAAACGACAATGCCTACAAATAGCCATAATTGCTTTCTCATTTTCAATGGTATTAAATAATTAATATGCAGTTTAATACATAACTCACTGGCAATATTAGTTTGATTTTTAGAGAATAACAAATAAAAAAAGAAAAATAATGATTATGACCGACTTGATAATCATCTACAGCACGATCAAGTCTGGTTTTTCAAGAACAAAAATAATGATTTGATATTTCATTATTCTTCCTGTTCCGTCATGAACCTGAAGTTGTACGCCGAGAATGACCACGTTTTGGCGCCTTTTGGGATGATGACTTTGCCTTGCAGTTTACCTTTCTTCAGCGACGTTTCGAGACGGATGCGTGCGAAAGCTCCTTGTTCATAATCGTAGCTGTCGCCATCGTCGTCGTAAAGATTATAGACGGAAGGTTTGTGCCCATAACAACGCACTTCTAGCGGTTGCCGGTCGGTTGTCATCTTGTTAACAGCCGGAGCCAATGGAACAATGCCGCCATCGCGTACAAAGACAGGAATCTCCTTCAGTCCCGGAGCAACTGTAATCACTTCAGACTCACCGGCGAACTTGCCCGTATAAAAATCATACCACTTGCCTCTCGGGAGCACCACCTTGCGCACCGTGTCGCCGGCAAAAAGCGGAGCCACAAGCAAATCAGGGCCCACCATATACTGATCCTTCATTTCCTGCTTCCGCGCCATCGCGTACGGATTATCGGTTGCATCGAGCTTGCCTGCCTCAACCGTTGTCTGATTGACAAAACCATCTTCAAGACTCATCGCGCGAAAAGGCGGAATACCTTCGAACGTGTAGTCGGCAAAAGCCGTGTAAAGATAAGGGATGAGCTGCATGCGAAGATGCATCACTTCGGAAATCTGATCGTTCACCTCTGCAAACGACCAAGGCTTCGTTTTGTCAGCCCAGGCATCGAGCATGGCGAGCGGTGAAAAACAGACGGTCTGCATGCGGCGAAGCCATTCTTCGGCCGTTTTCGACGAACGCACCTCGGGCGTCCAAAGCACACCGATAAACGAACTGTTGATCAACGCCGTGATATAATCATGATGATCGTAATAATCATTATAAAGCACAAATGGGAATGACGAAGTTCCGGCATTGCCAGCACGCACCAAGCCATAAGTACGATGGTTCGTGCGATGATACATCCGGTAAGCGTTCTGCTGAATCAGCGAACCGTAAACCTGACGCATCTGTTCAGCAGGATGTCTTGACGGGAATGTTGCCACATCGGGCCACAGCCACGAGTCGTAGCCATCGTTCTCATCCAGTTTGACACCCATCACACCGATATTCACCAGTTGCTCGGTCAAGTGTTTCGTCACGATTGCCTGCACCGTATCCATCGAATAATCAGGTACAATACCGCACCAAACGGTGTGCGAAGCCGAGAACGGCTCGAGCGCATCGTAAAGCTTCGTCTTCGGAGCGATATAAGGATTCATCCAGACATTCACCTTCACTTTCTTTGCATCCAGACCTTGGACGAATTGCTTCGGATTCGGGAATCGCGTCTTGTCCCACTCGTACGAGCAAGGATATGAGCAACTTTGCCAACCCGGTTCAAGTCCGATAACCGAAAGCGGATAACCCCGTTTCTCAAAATCACCCACTTCGGTCTCCACCTCTTTATCCGTCAGCAAAGATCCTACGCGTTGCCAAAAGCCCAAACCCCATTTTGGAGGCAGTGTTCCGCCGCCATTCATCAAGTTGAAGCGGCGCACTACATCGAGCATGTTCTTTCCGGCGAAGAGCGTAATCTCCACTCCTTCAGCGGGAACCAAAAACTCCAGATTGTCCGAATAAGGCTGTGCTTCCCATTTCGGATCAGTATTACGATCGCGCACTACAGGCGGATTCTTGCTGTCCTTGCGAACACTTGTGCCCACCCAGCAATCGATATATCTTGCAGAATTGATAAACGCACCGTATCCTTTCGACGAAACGAAGAACGGCACTGGTGCATGATTGCGGCCGTTGTCCTTGCCAGCATAATGATCCATGTGAAGACGGAGGATCGAACCGCGCTGCTCCACCTTTTTGAAGTTCAGTCCGAGACCATAGATCTGCTCCTCCTTATCCAGCGGAAAACGGATGTATGTCTTTCCGTCGATAAGTTGGAACGAGATCTCATCCATCTGAAGCGGCAACTGCGCACTCTCCATGCGGTTGATCGTCTCGATACGCGGCGTGATGCTAAGGCCTGTAGTCAGATTATAAGCATCCGGCTTTCCCACGGAAGCTTTCCAAACACCGGAAGCCACCGATGTCCACTGCACATTCTTCAAAGGAGCCGGCGACTGTGCACCGACGCCATTTCCAAAGCCGGCAACTGCCATACTCAGACATCCAATAAATAACTTCAATCTCAATGTATGCATATTCGTATGATTTCTAATTGATAAAATAATTTTCTTCTGACAAATATTATTTCAGTTTTGCAAAATGGAGAACACAGCCGCTGCTGCCTGACACCTCAAAATTGAAGCTGCCCTTCTTCGGCCATTTTACTTTCTCAACGCTTACAACATTTCTTTTCTTTTTTGGCGACTGATAAAATAATGTAATATCGTAGCCGGACTTATTGGCAATCATTTCCAGCGGAAGCTGCACCTTGCGCGTTTCGCCCGCATTGAGAATCGCCACATACCAATCTTCACCCGAACGGCGTGCCACTTCGGCATACTTGCCCATCTCGCCATCCAGGAAGACCGTCTCATCCCAAACTGTCGGTATCGAACAATAAAAGTTCGTTGCTTCATCCGCCTCAATATTCTTCATCGAACGAACACCACCATTGATAGCGGGCGATGCCTGCGGACGATCGTACCAGTAAATAAACTGCCACGGGCTGTAGAGCGCCACGCGTTTGGCAATCTGTCCGGCGCGTCCACCCATCTTGTCGGCAACACGATCGGAATAATAGCAGTTCGTATAATCACCGGCTCCCACAATCGAGCGGTTGTAGAGCGTATAGATCGTCTGATCCAGCGAAGGACTTTCCTCATCGCCGCGTATTCCTTCCTGCGTAAGCAGATTCGGATATGTGCGCGAATAACCTGTCGGACGATATTCGTCGTGAATATCCACCATCAGTCCGTAGCGCGCTGCCTTGCGAACAGCCTGATGCATCCACGCCGTTACTTCCTGTCCACCCACATCGACGAAACCGAACTTCAAACCTTTGACGCCCCATTTCTTATACAGCGGCAGGATTTGATCCAGCTGCTGCTTCAGCGCGATGCGATTCACATAAAGAATCACTCCGATGCCTTTCGTCTTACCATAATCAATCACTTCCTGCAGATCCAGCGGTCCTTTTGAGCGAGCTGGATCAAGATGCACACCTGAAGCATCTGAAGTCGAATCGTTCTCTGCGCCGTACCATCCGGCATCGAACTCAATATACGGAATATGATTCTGTGCCGCGAAATCGATGCAAGCCTTTCCACCGACAGTTGTCAGTGTCACTTCGCGAATCACCTCGCCCGGCTTGATCCAGCTGACATCATCCAGCTGATTCGGTTCGTTCAGATTGAGAACGAAATAATTATGCTCCACCAGTTTACCCGGATGCTCAGCCACCATCACAAAACGCCAAGGCGAATGATAACCGGCGAGCTGCAGATTGGCACTGCCCGACAGTTGTGACTGCAGACCGAAACCTTCGTCGCTCTTGACCAGTTTCATCCGCGAATAATCCACCAAAGCCGCTTCGCCAATAGCCACAAACTGATGCGCATTCAGTTGCACCACTTCAGGACGGTCGCTGTCTATTGACAGCGTGCTTAGTTTCGTTTTTACATACATTGCCTGCGCCCGGGCAACCTCCCAAGTATCATAATCGCCGTCAAAAAGGAACTGCGTCTTCTCGGCCGTCACCGTGCGGTTCCAGAAATCCAGCTTATTAAAACCATATTGAAAAGCCAGTCCTTCATCATAAAGGCGCACCGAAAACGTCATCCGCATATCGTTGAGCGACGACTGCAGATCCAGCGTCAACTCATTATATTTGTCAGGGATGACAGAACGTTCGCCATAAACCGGTCGCCAACTTTGATCGACAATGTCTGTTTTCTGCGAAACTATATTCCATTCGCCTTCCACCACGTTCTTATCCAAAGCCAGCTGCAACGTTTTCACACCGACCACTTTTCCGCTTCCGGCAAACAGATCGATATGTGCTGTCTGCTGTTCGAAACGAATCTCAGCCCGCAACTTTTCAGTCGGGCTTTTTAGTGTGATGGAGGATTCTGCCCAAAGAATAGCAGGCAGAAAAGCAAGCAAATAAAAAAGAACTGTTTTTTTCATGATATTTTCTTCTCTTATTTAACCACCCAAAGATACAAAATATCTAATTATCCTTTCATAACCAACATACAAAATAGCGCTTACACAGCAAAAAGGCACATCCGTCACGGAAATGCCTTTGAATAAATAAGAATGAATTTGTGTGTATGAAAAGTTACTTAATCTTTTCTCCTTTATAGAAATCAAGTATTTTGTTTCTGAACACATAATCATATTTGGATTGAATCAAGTCTGACTCCGCCTTCTGCAGCTTCATCTGCGATTCGTTGTACTCCACAGCCGTTGCCTTGCCGTTCTCATATTTCTCACGCATCAGCTTGAAAGATTCCTGAGCTGCCTCAAGAGCCGTCGTGCTCGATTTGTATTTGTTTTCAGAAGCGAGCGCGCTATACCAAGCCTGTTGAATCTCCTTATAAAGTGTTTTCTTTGTATTTTCTAGCTGCAACTGATAACCGATCTGCTGCGCCCTTGCCTTACGCACGCTGTTTCGTGTTGAGAAGCGATCGAAAAGCGGAACGCTCAAACTGAAGCCGAAGTACTTGTTCAGGTTATTCTTCAACTGCGAACCGAAACCGGCCGCATCGATGCCCGACATCGTATAATAGCTCGTTCCCAAACCCGCACCGAAAGAGATTTGCGGATAATAGGCAGCTTTTGCAATCTTGATACTCAGATCGCTTCCGTCGAGGCGATACTGTGCAGCCTGGACATCCGGGCGTTGCGTCAGAGCCGTCTGATAAATGGCATCCGGTGCTGTCATATTCGCGAACTGCATGTCAACCGAAGGCGTAATAATCTCAAAACCTTCCGGGGTAGGCAGTTCCAGCATCTGACTCAGATCTAGAAGCGACAGCTTGTAAGTATTGTCGTTTTGTACGGCATTGAGTTTGTTCTGTTCCAAGGTTGCACGAGCTTCAGCCACTTCTGCCGGCGCCGCTTTTCCAACCTCTTCCATCCGTTTCAGACGGTCGAGTTGCTGCTGACTCAGTGTGATCTGTTCTTCTGCGACCTTGCACAGTTCCTTATTCAGCAGTGCCTGCAGATAACTCGAAGCGATATTGATTGACAAGTCGTCCTTCGCTTTCTGCAGATCCGACAGCGCCGCCTTCAAATTCAGTTGCGAAAGCTTATACTGGTTCGGAATGCGCATGGCAGTGTACAGCGGCACATCAGTACTCAGACTGAAATTGCTATTACTGCTGTGCGTATCGTTGTAGGTATTATCGATTGGCGAAGCAGCACGTCCCCAGCTCCAGCTCTGTTGTGCAGAACCGTTGAGTTGCGGCAGACGCGCCCATTTGCTGGTGTTGACATCGATTTCGCTTTCTGTTGCGGTGACAGCACTCTGTCTGACCGTGACATTATGCGCAATAGCATATCCGATGCATTGCTCCAAGGTCCATGTTGCAGGCGTCGCCGCAGCATTCTGCGCTTTCGTCTGCCATGCGCACAATCCCAAAAGCGATGCGGTAATGATATATTTACAAACTCTCATGATTCAAATCTTTACTTGTTATCCGAATTATTATTGTCCTTAGATATGACGTCGCCTCTCACCTTGTCGCCTGCTTTCAGTCCGCTCTTGATCTCGATATTGATACCGTCGCTCATGCCGGTCGTCACCGTCTGTTTACGGAACTTCTGCTGCGGAACGCTATCTGTCATCACATAGACGCACGGCGTTTTGGTTGAGAAATCGACTGCCCCTTCCGGCACATTGATCACCTTCTGAGCTCTTTCCAGGATGATTGTCGCATTAGCTGAATAGCCCGAACGGATCTGTGCATTGTTTACCTTCACGGCCGCTTTAATCTCAAACTGGTTGGCGCCGTTCTGCTTGGTTGCTTTCGGCGAAATATATTCCAGAGAAGCATCGAACGTCAGATTCTGCAGAGCGCCGATCGTCAGTTTCAGCGGCATGCCTTCGTGAAGCAAGCCCACTTCGGTCTCGTCGATATTGCCATCGAAAATCATATCATTCATGTCGGCCACAGTTGCAATCGTCGTACCGTCATTGAAAGTATTACTCATGATCACCGAGTTACCTTTCTTCACCGGAACATCCAGGATCAAGCCATCGATGGTGGAACGTATCAGCGTGCTGCTGAAAGATGCGCTGTTCTTGGTGATTCCTTCGCGAACAATCTGCAGATTGTCGGTAGCCGTCTTTGTCTCTTCAGCTGCCGTCTTCCAAGTGACCTGGCTCTTCTCGAAATCTTCACGACTAATCAGCTTGTCATCGAAAAGCTTCTTCATTCGTCCGTACTCGTTCTGTGCCTGCGATTCATTGATCTTTGCCAGACGCAGACGGTTCTCGGCAGCGTTGAGCGTACCCAGTTCAGGGATCACGCGCACTTTGGCAATAACCTCGTCCTTGCGTACCGTCTCGCCAGCACGCTTGTAGATATCGCTGATGATACCGGATATCTGCGGCTTGATAAGAATCTCGTCGCGCGGAACGATCGTACCCGTTGCAACGGTGCTCTTCTCGAGGTCGGAAACCGTTGTCTTGTAAATCTCATACTTCACCTCTTTAGGCTTCGACTTGTTGTAAAGGAATGCAAACGTTCCCAGGAAGATCAATGCCACAATGACAAACATGGCAATTTTTACATACTTCTTCATAAATATACTTTTTATTATTTCATTCTACGTTAATCCATTAAACTCATTCGTCGCGTATGGCGTCAATCGGCTTTATGTTCATCGCACGCACTGCCGGAGCCAGTCCCGCCAGCAATCCGAGCAATGTCAGCAGGAAGGCAACGCCCAAGGCTGTCCAGAAAGAGACCTGGAACACGATATCACTGAAGCTGTCGCCCGAATTGACACCCACTTCAAGCACTTGGAGCACCAGCACTGCAAACGTGATGCCTGCCATTCCCGCGACTAACGTAAGAACCATGCTTTCCGAAAGGATCTGCTGTATGATATCGCGCGGCCGAGCACCAATAGCGCGGCGTATACCGATCTCAGTGGTTCGTTCGCGAACGGTCACCATCATGATATTGCTCACACCGATAACACCAGCCAACAAAGTGCCGAGTCCGACCATCCAAACCAGGATTCTGAGGCCTCTGAACAGATTGTCGACCATCGTAAACAACGCTTCGGCGTTCACCAGCGACACAGCCTGTTTGTCGTCAGGCGAAATCATATATTTTTCTTTCAAGACCTTCTCTATATTTACCTGCAGACCTTTGATCTTATAGCCTGGCTCAGCCAGGACACAAAGCAGATCAACATTCTCACCTCGATTATAAATCTTGTTGAAAGTTGAATACGGGATAACGATACTCTGCGATGCCTGTCCGCCGATATTGATATTTCCTTCAGAGCCGCTCACCCCGATCACCTGAAAATAAGTACCATCGATACTGATATATTTTCCGCAGGGATTCGTTTGTTTTCCAAAAAGCTGCTCATGCACACGATGACCGATCACACAAACCTTTCTGTTTCCAGAAATATCCACATCATTCAAGAAGCGTCCGAACTTTATTTTCTGATCCTCAATCTGCGTATAGGCAGGATAAAGACCCTTCATCATGAACTGCCCTTTCTTTTCCTGATAAGTGACATTGGCGCCTGAATTCATATTAAACGGAGTAACCAGCTGTAATCCTTTAACACGCAAGCGCAACAAGTTCAGATCGTTGTTTACCATGTTCCACGAGCGGTCTTTCTTGAAACCCTTGTAAGCCTTGCTCGTGGGCTGCGCGAAGATAAAACCCGAGTTCGTTGCGAATCCGGCAAAGTTCTGCGAAATCATAGACTGCATTCCCTTACCTCCACCAATCAGCACAATCAGCATAAAGATACCCCAAAACACTCCAAAGGCAGTCAGCAGACTACGTGTCTTATTTCTTGTTATCGTCAGGAGAATCTCACTCCATGTATCTACATCCATTCTCATACTACTCTGCTCTTAATGCTTCTATCGGGCGGATCTTCGTTGCCTTGCGTGCAGGGAAGAAACCGGCCAATGTTCCGGCAATGATTAATGTCAATGTTGCTTCGATGGCAACACTTATGTCTACGGTTGGATCGAGGAAGAACTTTGTTGACTCTACGCCAATATCTACCGTCTGGTTGGCAAAGAGCTTGTCCATCAGTTGAGTACCGGCAATACCCAGCACCATTCCGATATAGCCGAACAAGGTAGTGATGGCAATACTTTCGGTGATAATCAGTTTCAGTATCGACGACGGCCTTGCGCCCAGCGCTTTCCTGATTCCGAACTCCCGCGTACGTTCGCGGACCGTGATCAGCATGATGTTGCTGACGCCCACGATTCCACTCAACAAGGTCAGGATTCCAATCACCCAGATTGCCGTATGGATAATGTTCGCCCCTTTCTGCTGCTGCAGATAGTTTGTCAGACGGTTCCAGATCCAGATAGCCGAATCATCCAGCGGATCAAAGCGGTGCGCCTTGCCCATGACCTTGCGGTAGTTCTTCTCGAACTTATCGTTGGCTTTCTGTGTATCAAGCCCTTGCGTAGTAAATATCAAGTTACTTATCGAGTCGCCCTTGCAATACACCAGCTGCACCGTCGTGAACGGCACATATGAGTCGGCGTCCTGGCTGTTGCCGGAGTTGGTATAGATGCCAACCACCTTGTACATCACATCTCCTGCCTGAACATATTGACCTATAGGGTTCTCATTATGTGTAAAAAGCGTCTTTGCCGTTTTCTCATACATCACGATCACCTTCCGGTTGTTCGCCATATCCATCTCGTTGATGAAACGTCCGGATTTGATTTTGACATCCTCTGTCTTTGTAAAATTCGGATAGACGCCCGTCAACGACTGCTTCACATACTCGGGGCCATAACTGATGGTCATGCTTCCCGATGAGACCGTTGCGCCCGACTTGATGATGTTATCCCTGAAATTGCGTTGCAGCAGTGCCAAATCGAAGTTCTTGAACTGAATTTCTCTTCCTATCGAAAGTCCTTCGAAAGCCTTTGAGGTCGAACCCGGGAAGATACGCATCGAGTTCAGCATCCGGTTTGCCGAATCCTGTTCGAAGGTATGAATCAATCCGTTGCCGGCACCAAGCAATATGATAAGGATAAATATTCCCCAAGCCACCGAGAAACCCGTCAAGAACGTACGCAGTTTGTTGCGTTTGATGGTCCCATATATTTCCTGCCAAAAATCTATCATCTGTAGAATGTGTTATCGGTTATTATTTCATCAGTCCATTGGTGCCGAACGGCGATGCATCGTGATTGATGTTCTCTTCAATCTTGCCGATGATGCCATCTTTGATATGGATGATTTTATCCGTCTGATTTGCCACGCCGCTCTCGTGCGTTACGACCACGATCGTCATTCCCTGTCGGTGCAGGTCCTTGAGTATTTCCATCACCTCGACCGACGTTTTGCTGTCCAGCGCCCCCGTAGGTTCATCGGCAAGAATCACCTGCGGTTGTGTGATCAGAGCACGTGCAATGGCGACGCGCTGTTTTTGTCCGCCGCTCATCTCATTTGGCATGTGCATTGCCCAATCGGTGAGGCCGAGTTTTTCCAGATACTCCATAGCCAGATTATTTCTTTTTTTTCTGGACACACCCTGATAAAAGAGAGGCAAGGCAACGTTTTCCATCGCATTCTTGAAAGAGATCAGATTAAACGACTGGAAGATGAATCCGATCATCCGGTTACGGTAATCGGCGGCACGCGTTTCGCTCAGGTTTTTTATGAGCTGTCCGTTGAGCGTATAGGTGCCCGTATCGTATGTATCCAGGATACCCAGAATATTCAACAGCGTTGATTTGCCAGAGCCTGACGATCCCATGATCGAAACCATCTCTCCTTTGTCGATATCCAGGTTGATGCCTTTTAATACATGCAACGGCGCACCGTTGTTATACGTTTTGTTTATGTCTCTTAGCTGAATCATCATAATCGTTACCTTTTATTCAATAGACGCATAATCTTCAAAAAGGTTACGCGCCGGACTCATTATTTTATCACGACGCAAATATATGCATTAACTACATACTATGTATTGCATAGTACCTATTATTAAACTTAATTAACATTATATATGCAATCTATCTGATATACAGAGAGAGTAAAGTGTTAAAATGGAAAGTTTGTATTGCAGACAATTCGTTTGTATTCCTGTGTCATAAGTCAAAATTACGTTTCTAAATTAAACAATCCGTTCATTTTGTCATTCGCGATTGACGTAGGCAAAGGTACGATGGCGGCAAGGTGTAGCTGTCCGTTTATGTCCACTTATGTCCTTTTATGTCCTCGAATGTCCTCGAATGTCCACTTATATCCATTTGCATCTATTTATACGAGTTATTCGTAGCCGGCGGAACTTTGTTTTCATTTGAAGTTTACGAAGAATCATTGTTTACAAGCATATCCTTTTCCAAGCAGTAGAAGAAACTTTTCTTAAACTTTCCGATGTTGTCAATCGATATTTCTCCTCCGGTAGTAATGATGAAATTTCTGAATTCATTCGGTTTTTCGAACAAGTTCTCTTCTGTCAGATCTTTTGCAAGAGCGATAGCAATAGACACATCACGCCATTCTTTGTTTTTAAAAAAAATATTTTAATCAAAATCAGAGAGGGGGAGAATTTTGACAACCCAGCAAACGCGCGTACGCGTGTTGGGAGGGAGTGTTTTGCTCCCTCCCTCTCTTTTATTTTTTTTTCTTTTTCTTTTAAGACTCTACTATACTTTTCTTTACTTTGTGGCATTAATCGGGTAGAAACTACCCTCTTGTTTTTGCCAATATTCAAATTATCAACATATTCCGACGTATCAGAAGTATTTTTATTAACATTCAGCAACAAATACGACAATCGAGTCCTAATTTGATTGGTCTAGACATATTAAATACATATAAAGGGGACGCCATTTCATTCGGAAGCGCGAACCTCTTCATTCGAAAGAAATTATTTTTCATTCGGAAGAAATGCTTAGCGCATTCGAAAGGATTGGGTGATGGATTCGAAGGGAATTTCAATATTTTTGTATCGTCTTGATTTAAAATCATAACGCTGATCATTTACTTATATTTTCAAAGAAAGAACCTATTCCGAACCTGTTTACGAACAAAAAGAACAGAAAACCTCTTTTACTTATAAAAAATAGTGTATCTATGTTGTGTACCGAATTTGGTATCAGACTAATTTATGATATCCACGATGATACTCCCAAAACTTTCCCACAAGAAATTTTCCTTCACATCACTCAATCCAACAAAATATATATATCTTTGCAGCAGAATCAAGGTGTAATCGCTTTCTTTCGGAAGTGGTTAGTAAAAGGGAATCCGGTGTAAAACCGGGGCTGTACCCGTAGCTGTAAGTCCGATAAAACCCATGCAATCCTATTGCCACTGACCGGTGATTTCCGGTCGGGAAGGTAGCATAAAAAGGTGGACAAGCCAGAAAACCTGCCCTGATCAGTTATTGATGCAATATCTCGGGTAAGATATTGGAAAATCGTTAATTGATGCGCTATATCTCTGTTAGAAAGATCGTTTGCCTGCTTTATGTTGGGCTTTGTTCGCTTGTGACTGTAACAGCTCAGGTGGATACCGTCCATTTTCATTCGCTTTCGGGCGTGGAAGTGACGGCAAAAGCTCGCCGCTCGACTACACGAGAAGCTACGCCACTGCAGATCATGAACAGGATAAACATCGAACAGCTCGGCATACAGGACCTATCGGATGCAGTAAAGCATTTTTCGGGAGTTACTGTACAGGATTATGGAGGCATTGGCGGACTCAAAACGGTGTCAGTACGCAGTCTGGGAGCCAAACATACGGCAGTGAGCTACGATGGCGTCGCCGTAACCGATGCACAGAGCGGACAGGTCGATATAAGTCGCTTCTCACTGGATAATGTCAACGCTATCTCACTATCCATCGGACAAGCTGACGAGATATTCCAGACGGCACGGATGTACTCCTCCGCCGGAGCACTGAGCATTCAGACCGCTTCACCCGAATTCAAGGACAAGACGTTCAACGTCTTCGCAAAGATGAAAGCGGGATCGTTCGGACTGTATAACCCGTCCGTCCGCTACGAACAGCAACTGGGTAAACAATGGTCGGCTTCGGTCTACTCCGACTGGACTAAAGCCAACGGCGAATACAAATTCACACTGGTCAATGGCAAGGAAAAAACAAAAGAAACGCGCTACAACAGCGACGTCAATGCCTTGCGACTGGAAGGGAACCTGTTCGGCAAATTCAACAACGGCGGAACGCTGCGCGCAAAGATTTACTATTACGATTCGGAAAGAGGTCTGCCCGGAGCTGTGATATTCTATAACACGAATGCCACCGAACGCTTGTGGGACAACAATTTCTTCACACAGCTGAATTATGAGAATCCTTTCAGCAACGATCTGAAATTCCGCGCGAACGCCAAATATAATTATTCGTTCAACAAATATCGCGAACTGGGAAAACAGTATTCCGGAGGCGAGCAGAAAGACCTCAACACGCAAAACGAATATTATGGTTCGACCGGACTGCTATACACGCCGTGGCTTTATACGTCGTTCAGCATCAATACCGATCTGTCATACAACACGCTGGTGAACAATTTCATCGACGCACCAACGCCGAAACGCTGGACTTCGCTGACTGCCGTCGCCGCGCAATACAAAAGCTCGACACTTACTGCTACCGCCAGTCTGCTAGGCACTTACATCACCGACAAGGTGGAACACGGCGACCGTCCTGCCGACCGTAAACGGCTGTCGCCTGCCATAAGCCTGTCGTGGAAACCGTTCGGCAGTGAACCGTTCCGCATCAGAGCTTCGTACAAAGATATTTTCCGCGTCCCGACATTCACCGACCTCTATTATCTGCGTATGGGAAACACGTTGCTCAAACCGGAGAAGGCTACACAGTACAACCTGGGCTTCACTTGGGAGAACCGCCTCGGGTCGCTCTTCCGCTCCTTCAGCATCTCGACAGATGTTTATTATAATAAGGTAACCGACAAGATCGTAGCGATCCCATCCATGTACATTTGGAAGATGATGAACATGGGACGCGTTGACATCAAAGGCGCCGACGTGAATATAAATGCCGAGATTCCACTTCAGAACAAGATGTCGCTCCTGATGAATACCGCATACAGCTATCAGCATGCGGTCGACGTCACCGATCCGGCAGAAAAAAACTATAAAGACCAGATTCCCTATACGCCACGCCATTCGGGTTCGGCTTCGGTCACTTGGATGAATCCCTGGGCGAACATCTCCTACTCCGTCGTGGCTTCGGACAAAAGATACGCTTTACCGCAGAACATCAAATCCAACCAGATCGATTCGTATATGGAACACAGCCTTTCAGCAAACAAATCGTTCAAGTGGGACAGATGCCAACTGCGCATCCAAGGCGAAATACTGAATCTGCTGAACAAGAACTACGATATCATCCAGTATTATCCGATGCCCGGACGTTCCTGGAGACTAAGTGTAAGCATAATATATTAACAACAAATAAATAACAGAATGATGAAAAAAAAGAATTTACTTTTTGGATTAGTAATGAGTGCTCTAGTCGCGCTATCTTTTACAGGTTGTAGCGACGACAACAACGATGAACCGACAAACCCGACAGAGAAACCCGTTCCCGGCATTTTCGTTCTGAACAGTGGAAAATACAAGGGGAACAACGGTTCGGTTTCGTTCTATAATATTGACAAAAACCTGGCTGTTGCCGACACCTTCACAACCATCAACGGACGCGGATTGGGCGACACGCCGAACGATATGATCATGTACGGTGCCAAAATGTATGTAGCTGTCTATGGTTCGAATCTGATTGACGTCATCGACATGACCGGCAAATCGCTCAAACAAATTAAGTCGACAACCGCTGATCCGCTGCTGCCAAGACATTTCACCGCTTACAACGGGAAAGTGTATGTTTCGCTATTCGACGGCAATGTAGCACGCATCGATACGACATCATTGGCTATCGAGGCAACAACAGCTGTTGGTCGCAATCCGGAAGGTCTGGTCGTTGCCAACAACAAACTGTATGTAGCCAACTCAGGAGGCTTGGATTACAACACGGCAGTAGGTTATGACAAGACGGTTTCGGTCGTCAACCTGTCAACCTTCAAGGAAACGAAGAAGATCACGGTTGTCACCAATCCGGTAAGTCTTGTAAAAGATAATCAGGAAGATGTCTATCTGGTTTCGATGGGCGACTACGGAGCTATTCCAAACACACTCCAACGCATTGATACAAAGAGCGATGCCGTAACAACAATCACCGATACGAACGCTACAGAACTGGTATCTACAGGCAACACCCTGTATATGATCTATTCGCAATATGATGCGAACTGGAACCAGATCATCTCATTCATCTCTTACGATGCTGCCAACGAGAAAGTGCTGAGCAAAAACTTCATCACCGACGGTACAACGGTTGCCAAACCCTACAAAATAGGGACGGATGCTTCCGGCAAATACATCTACATCACCACTTCCGATTACAAGAACGTCGGCGATGTCTATGTTTTCAACCAGTCCGGGAAAAAGGTATATCAGTTCACTGCGGGCTTGAATCCTATCAGTGCCGCATTTGTTAATGTCAATTGATAACTTCGGTCAACATGAATAAAGTTGCCCTTTATCTCTTTCTGCTCTGCTTCGCATTGAGTTGCAATACGAAGCAGAGCACTCATCAGCAAGACGAACAGTTGTCGGCAGACACGATACGTTATGCCAAGGGATTCGCCATCCATCACTTCAAAGATTATGTAGCAGTGGATATTCGCGATCCGTGGGATAGCACGAAGCTGTTGCAGCGATATCTGCTGGTGGCGCGCAACAAACCGGTGCCCAAAAATCTGCCCAAAGGGACGATTGTACAGACGCCGATCCGTAATGTTGTGGTGTATACTTCTGTGCATGCCTCCATCATCGACCAGCTGCAGGAAACGGACAAAATCATCGGAGTCTGTGAATCGCGCTACATGAACACACCTTCGATACAAAAGGCGCTGCAAAGCGGAAAGATTGTAGACATGGGTGAATCAACATCGCCGAACATCGAACAGATGATTGACAGAAAAACGGAGGTGGTGATTGCTTCGCCATTCCATAACAGCAGCTACGGACCGGTTGAGAACTTGGGCATTCCGATCATTGAAAGTGCTGATTATATGGAGCCTCTTCCACTCGGCCGCACGGAATGGATTCGTTTCTACGGAATGTTGTTCGGAAAGGAAAAAATGGCAGACTCGATATTCGAAGCCGCCGAAAAACATTATCTGGCACTGAAGAAGATTGTGGCTTCGGCAACTTCGCGACCAATGACATTTGCAGAAAAGAAGTTCGGTCAGTCCTGGTATGTTCCTGCAGGCGACAGTTACACAGCAAATCTGTACAAAGATGCTGGTGCAAACTACATCTTCGGTTATCTGCCCGGTTCGGATGCAGTGCCGCTGACTTTCGAAACGGTATATGACAAAGCTATTCATGCTGATCTGTGGCTGATCAAATATAATTTGAGTAAGGATATGACATATAAGGATTTACAAACGGAATATTCACCTTATGCAAACTTCGATGCCTTCAAGAATCATCACATTTATGGATGCAATACCGGCAATGTGCCTTATTATGAAGAGTTTCCTCTGCATCCGGATTATCTTTTGGCAGACTATATCTGGATTGTGCATCCGGAACTGATGCCCAACTATACACCTCGATACTATAAAAAGCTACAATAAGAAAAGTTGTCGAATCAATATAAAACAAAACAGGCATGGATTGCCATCTTTTTCAAGTCCGAGCAGGAATGAATCAGAAGGAAGTCCATGCCTTATTTTATTATCCTTGAACAGGAACGCAATCAGAAGTCAACACCGATCGTAGCAGTAAAGCATCCCGTATGCGAAGTGTCGAACGTGTCATGACAGATATTGGCCAAACCAATATCATAGCTCATATCCAAATAGAAGTTCTGTACCGCAACACCACAGCCGACGCGTAAACCGCCATCGAAGCGTCTGAAATTGTAATCAGAAAAAGAATCCTGAGCCTGCCTGTTTCCAAAGTCCTTAATTTGTCCACCAACACCGCATGACATAAATCCGCCGAAGAATGGTTGCACAGAAGTCATCCCGTCAATAAAATACTTGTATTTGATTACAACAGGGAACTCCATGTAATTCAAATCATAAGTAAACTTCTTGCCTTCATATGTGCCTTTACCTCCTTTTTCAGTGTAATATATTCCGCCTTCAAGAAAAAGAGGCGTATTATATCCCAATTGTGTTCCGACAACGAAACCCACATTCAAGCCCGCCATTCCCGAACTTCCATCCAGATACTGGTCATCAGAATTAACGGTGGCAACAGTTACACCCAAACGGAATCCGTAATAGGTTCGACGGCCGTAGTCATCCCAAGTGTTATGATAATAGTTCTGAGATGAATAACGATGCTGCTGCTCCATGCGCTGCGGTTGTCTTGCAGGCGGATAGCCATATCTTCTTATCTGAGCAGGGGCCATTAATGAAACAGCCAGTGCTATAAACAATGTCAAATAGATTTTTCTCATGGTCAAATCAGTCATTAGTTGTAATTATAAAACTATCATTATAACAAAGATTCAACCCTTTTGTTTTCCAACAAAACAAAATCAAGAAATAGTGCACAATAAAAACACAAACTGAAAAGTTCTTCGTATGTTTGTATCACAAATTAGGTTTATTATGAAACGGACGACATACACAAACGCGCTGATTACCTTGACTAAAGGTACCGACGCCGGACTTTACCGCTTGATTCCGGAGAAAGTGGAAGTGGTGAACAGCGAAGCAGACGTTCAGCAAGTCATTGCCGAATGTAAAGCAGCAGACAAACCGCTCACATTCAAATGTGGAGGGACCTCACTGTCAGGACAGACTATCACTGATTCCGTTCTGGTGGAAGTGGGTCCTGACTATGGAAGCAACAAAATCAACAGCGATGGAACGGTTGCCACTTTTTCGTGCGGAACCATCGGAGAGCGGGCAAATATACTGTTGAAAAAATATGGACGGAAGATCGGTCCAAGTCCAGCATCCATCAAGTCCGCACGCATCGGAGGAATTGTTGCGAACAACGCCAGCGGTTCGAGCTACGGAATCACTTATAATTCATACCATACAGTAAAAAGTATGCGTCTGATTCTACCCGATGGATCACTGCTGGATACTTCTTCTGACGAAAGCCGCCAGGAATTCATTCAAAATCATAAGGATTTGATAGACGGACTGCTTGCACTTAAAGAACGCGTTCATCAGAACACGGCTATGGAAGCGCGCATCCGACACAAATATGAACTCAAAAACACTTGCGGCTATGGCGTAAATGCCTTAGTTGATTATGAGGATCCTATTGATATCCTGATGCATCTGATGATCGGCAGCGAGGGAACGCTGGGCTTCATCTCCGAAGTGACGTTCAATACGGTTCCCGACTTGAAACTGAAGGCTTCTGCCCTGCTCTACTTTCCTTCTATCCGCGAAGCTTGCAAATCAATCATGCCGTTGCGCGAATGTAGTGTTTCCGCAGCGGAACTTATGGACCGCAACGCACTGCGCGCCGTTGAGAATGATGAAGGAATGCCTGAAATTCTCAAATCACTGCCCGATGAGGCTGTCGCACTGCTCATTGATACTTCTGCCAACGACGAAGCAACACTGCAACAGCAGTTTGCCGAGATCGAACAGAAGCTCTCATCTGTCACAACGCTCTATCCGATCTCATTCACTACAGATCCAAAGCTTTATGCCACCTATTGGAATGTTCGCAGCGGACTTTTCACTTCGGCAGCGGCAGGTCGACCGAAAGGGACTGTTTCAATCATCGAAGATATTGCTTTCCGAGGTGAGATATTGGGCGATGCACTGACAGATGTGCGCGAAGTTCTGGCAAAGCATCATTATCCTGACGCAGTTATGTGGGGACATTTGCTGGATGGAAATGTGCATTTCACTATTTTCCCGGACATCAACAAACAGGAAGGTGTTGACGGATATGCCAAATTCATGTATGAACTGACAGATGCGGTTCTTCGCCACGACGGGAGTCTGAAGGCCGAACATGGCACCGGTCGCAACATGGCGCCATTTGTCAAAAAAGAATGGGGCGAGGACATCTATCAACTGATGAAAGACATCAAAAAGCTAATCGATCCACAAAACTTGCTGAATCCCGGTGTCATCATCAATGACGACCCGCAAGTGTTCATCAAGAATCTGAAGCAGATGCCGCTTGCCAACGACATGATCGACCGATGCATCGAATGTGGTTTTTGCGAAAGACTTTGTCCTGCGCGCAATCTGAGCATCACACCTCGCCAAAGGATTGTGGCTTATCGAACACTTTCGGCAATGGCAGAACAAGGCAAAAAAGACACTGCCTATTATCAAGAACTCAAAAAAGCTTTTCAATATAATGGAAACGAGACGTGTGCAACCGATGGACTTTGCGGAACGGCTTGTCCGGTCGGCATCAACACCGGATTGCTGATCAAAGAACTCCGCTGGAAAGAAAACAGTGCATTCGCTAACAAGATTGCCGGTTATATCGCACGAAATATGAGCTGTGTAACAGGCACGATTCGTCCGATGCTTCGTTTTGCACACGGAATGGCGCATATCATCGGTTACGGAACAATGGAGTGTATCACACGTGGATTGTTCAATATTTCCGGACATCGTTTTCCACTTTGGACACGCTTTACGCCTTCTGGTGCACACAAACTGGCGTATCGTTCAGAAACACCTGAAGCTGGTCAACCGGAGATGGTTTATTTTCCGTCCTGCATCACGCGATCCATGGGTCCGTCTGCCGACTACGATGAGAAAGCAAGTGTAACAGAAAAAACAATTGCTCTTTTGCATAAAGCCGGATTCTCCATCCGCTATCCGGAGAACATTCATCATCTTTGCTGCGGAATGGCGTTCAGCAGCAAAGGATTTCGCGAACAAGCAAAGATGAAGGAAGATGAGATGAACGTCGCACTGCTTGCCGCAAGCGAAAACGGCAGACTGCCTGTTTTGTGCGATATGAGTCCTTGCCTTCTCCACATGCGCGAAACATTAGACAAAAGGCTACATCTTTATGAGCCTGTTGAATTCATCTACGATTTCATGCTCGACAAGCTGACATTCAAACAATTGCCCGAGACAGTCGCCATTCATAGCACATGCAGCACAACCAAAATGAATGTCACTCCGAAACTGCAGGCTCTTGCCAACTTATGCGCTTCCAAAGTGGTAATACCAAGTGAAGTAACTTGTTGTGGATGGGCAGGTGATCGCGGATTCTTCTATCCCGAACTGAATGCATCTGCTTTAAGAACACTTCACAACAGTCTCGATGGCGCAACTGAAGGCTACAGCAATAGTCGTACCTGCGAAATCGGATTAAGTATGAACAGTGGAATTTCCTACAAATCCATCGTTTATCTGGTGGATAAAGCAACGAGCAAAAAGTAAGTACAAGACTTAACATTAAATACTAAAGGCCTCCAGACTCAGGATTGAGCGGGAGGCCTTTTTAGTTTGGCATCTTAATTATAGGAGTTATTTTGGTTCAAATATTATGCATATCCATTAAGCATTCCGTAAAAATACATGGGCTTCAAAATATAAACTTTCAGCAGCCATGCAGCCCATTGTTCTTTAGACGTGTCCAACAAAGAGAACGGAAATGAAACTTCAGGTTCTTTTTCATAATTGAACTCACAAAGAAGGACATGGCCATAATCGGTCACAATCGGGCAAGCAGCATAACCGTCATATTTTTCGGTCGGTTCCTTGCCTTCCATGATTGAAATCAAGTTTTTTGCAGCAATAGGCACTTGTTTGCGAACAGCGGCAGAAGTTTTGCTTGTAGGTATTCCCGCAACGTCACCCAAAGAAACAATATTCTGAAACTTCTTATGAATCAGTGTCTCCTTGTCGACCATCACCCATGAACCGGTAGCCAGTTTGCCTTCGGTCCAACCCAATCCGGAATCACGAACAAAATCGGGAGCCGACATAGGCGGAGTAAAATGCAGGAAATCGTAATCTTCTACAAACGGCGTTGAGATTTTCTGATCGCCAACCGTCGAAATCTGTTCAAAATGAACTTGTTTAGCGGCTGTATCAACACCTTTCACGCGCACATTAGTATGAATGGGAATGTGTCTTTCTTTATAAATTTCCAAAAGACGTTTAGTAAAGTAAGGCACATCGTAGAGTTCTTTCTCAGCTGTGTAATAGTCGAGTGTCACTTTATCGCGCGTTCCCTGCTTACGATTATAATGTTCTGTCAAAAGGCATATTTTTTTAGGAGCACCACCGCATTTATGTTTGGTGTACGTGTCGGTGAACACGCCTTTTCCTCCTGTTTTCGAAAACTCCTGCAGAGCTTTCCAGGTTTTCTGTGCACCTTCATAATCATAGATACAATGAGCATTGCCCTGGCCTAATGTAGGTTGAGTGATACCTTCAACTTCTGTCCAGTTGATCTGCAATCCCGGCGTCAGCACCAAAAAGTCGTACGCGATCTTTCCGTGCGCTTTAGTAATCACTTGATTCCATACAGGATCGACTGCCAATACAGAGTCCTTGATCCAGTTAATACCACTTGGCATGCAATCTTTCTGATTCTTCCAAACATCGTCCGGTTGATAAACACCCGAGGCAATCAATGTAAAGCCTGGTTGATAATACTGCCGATCACTAGGATCTATCAGTTGGATATCCGGTTCTTTCAACCAGTGTTTCAAACGAGCTGCCATACTGATTCCGGCAGCTCCTCCACCGATAATGACAATTTTGCCTGTAGCCTTACTCGAAAAAGCTTTAGCATCCTGCGTTCCTGCTATTGTCAGCAGTCCAGCAGCCGATAATATTTTAATAAAAGAACGGCGATCGATGCCCTTCTTTTCTAAATCGTGTAATTGCTTTTCGAAATTATGCTCCATGTCTTAAATTTTTACATGGCAAAGAAAATGCAATTATTAAAGGATACCTAAAAAAGTAATACTACACCATTTGCGCAAGTGGATTTTTGGTAAATGAGAAATACATCATTACTTTCTCATCACAAAAATATTAGAATTCAATATTCTATAAATCAATAATATATATTTAAGCTATTTCTAAGAAAATATTTTTCAAAAACGAATTAAGAAATCAATCAAATTCGTATCTCCTTCGAGCATTAATCGTTTTCTAAGTCGGTAGCGACGCAGTTCAACAGCCCTGACTGATATATTCAAAAGCGATGCGATTTCTTTTGTCGACATATTCATTTTAAGTAAACAGCAGATGCGAAGATCGCCTGGCGTAATATCGGAATACTGACTACGAAGTCTTTCGAGGAAATTTTGATGTGCCATATTAAAATAGCTTTCAAAAAGTTTCCAATCGGCCTGAGCATCCAATGTATCTTCCATCATAGATTTCAGATGGGTATAAAGTTTATTCGGGTAACGATCGCCTAAAACATCTTTCTGTTTATCCAATTCATCAATCAGAGCCTGAATAGATTCGTTTCGTTTTAACAACGCTGTAGTCTGCAAAGTCAATTCATTATTTTTATTCTGCAGTTCTTCTTCCAGCAGCTGACTTTTCATTTTCTGCATCCGCTGTTGTTCGTCCAATTCTTCCGTCTGCTTCTTCTGCTGTTCCTCTTTATGCAGATTATGAAGGTTGTATTTTAATACAAAATGTGAAATAAGCCAGATTAAACCGATATAGCAAATCCAAGCCCAAATGGTATTATACCACGGTGGACGCACAGATATCGGAAGCGTCAGTTCAAGAAACGGACCTTTAGATACATATTTTCTGACTTTCAATTCATAATTGCCTTCCGGTAATTGCAAAAATGAGATTTTACCACTCTGCTGCCAAGCAGACCAATCAGAAGAAACACCTTCAATCTTATAACTTATCAGATGATTTATCGTAAAGATAGACGTTCCCACAAAGACCCTGAACTCTTGAAAATCGTGTGGTAAAGATATTTCCTTGGCATCAAGTGGAATCTCATGCGTTCCCGAAGCATCAACATATTCCAAACCGTAAGCTTTCAATGGCGAACCACCGGACGAATTTGAATCCAGCAACGACTTGATGTTCAGCAACACTGTTCCCTGCATGACAGAAACGAGCATCAATGTATCGTTCAATTGGATGATTTGCGGGCCATTGGTTACCAGATTCATGTCATAGTTATCAAAAAGTATACGACACTTTAATGTTCCTTTCCCTTCAGATAACTGAAACAAACCTATTTCATTTTCCAATGTCAACCAGTATTTGCCATCGCCAGCCGGATAAATATGTTCGGCAACCGAAAATGTTCCCAAACGATTTACATTCGTATTCGTAAATATTCTTTTCAGAGAAGAATTATTCCAGCTTTGCAATGGTTTTAAATAAGGAACAACTTCTTTTTCTAAAGCAGGAAACGTCTTGCCATTTTTTATATCTCGTTTAAAATAGCCATGATTCGTTTGAATAAATACATTGTTTCCATTGATTCCTCCATTCATCAATTTACCTATGGAACTTCGACCGCCTAACATAACTATCGTTGATTGAAAGGTGATTCGCGTGAGTCCATTATCCAAAGCAAGCCATATTTGTGTCTCATCTTGAACAGCCACAGCATGTACAATATTATCAGTAAGCTGATTTTCTGTTGAAAGATGATCAAGAATTTGTCCATTCTGATCCAGTATAAACAAACCTTCAGTAGATGTTCCAACGAAATAATAAAATCCATTGGTTGCAAAAGAAGAAGGTTTTGCATTCTGTACATCTACAGGAAGTATAAAAGGAAGGGCAATAGGAGGAGCTTTAAACCGCACAGCTTCAGGCAGTTTTTTTATTGGATGCCCATGAAGTATCCCCGCTTTATCTTTTTTCCACCCAGTAACGCCTTGCTCACTTTGCGTATAAACTATGCCATTATAATTAGTAACACCAATAACAGGAAGCTTATTGGGTAGACTATAAAGTTTCCATGTGTTGCCATCAAAGACTAACAGTCCCGCAGTATTTGCAACATAAAGAATCCCATCCGAAGTAAGAGACAGGCCATGATTCTGGCAACTTGCTCGATAATCATCTACAGAATAATTCTTAACAAAGATATCGGGGATATTGGCAGACACGTGCAAACTCACCATCAATGCGACAAAAGCGAAAAACAATAATCTGTTCATCTCAAAACACCTTCGAACAAAAATAACTTATTACATTGTGGTTACAAATATAGCCATTTCCGAGGAAAATCAAACGATTAAACAAATAAACTTTATTTATCTACTTATTACATAGTCTTAACTACCCGCCAAATAGAGTAAAAAACAGATTAAATATAAAACCTTTCTCTCAATTATAATGTTCTTAACATAAAATATAAAGCAGTTTACACAAGTACAAATGAAAAAATAATGATAGAAGAGACTGACCATAGACATTACAAATTAGGATTAGCACTCAGCGGTGGTGGAGCTAAAGGATTTGCACATATTGGTGCCTTCAAGCTATTAGAAGAATGTAACTTAAAGCCCGATATTATAGCAGGAACCAGTGCCGGTGCGCTAATGGGAGCACTTTTTGCAGATGGCTATTCAGCCGATGAAATCAAAGAATTATTTACGGGACGCGAATTCTCAGAGTTTGCTCAAATACAATTACCCAAAGCTGGACTCTTTGACAGCAAGCGTTTTAAATATTTTCTTCGTCGCCATCTTCGGGCAAAGACATTTGAAGAACTCAGCATCCCTCTGATTGTGATTGCTACAGATTTAGATCATGGAGAAAGCCATGAATTCAAAAGTGGTTCTTTGGTTGAAGCCATCACGGCTTCATGCAGTGTTCCAATCATCTTCAGCCCTGTTATGATAGGAGGTGTTCATTATGTTGATGGCGGTCTTTTTCGAAATTTCCCGGTTTCTGTCATACGAAAAGACTGTGACACAGTGATTGGTGTTAATGTGAGTCCACAGATGCCACAAAAATATAAACAAACTATCTTCTATATCGCAGAACGTTCATATCACTATTTATTCCATGCCAATACTTTGGAAGATCGTGAAATGTGTGATGTACTAATTGAAACGAAGAAATTTGGTTCATTTAGCATGTTCGACCTGCAGAACGTTGAGCAAATTGCCAACGTCGGTTATGAAGCAGCCATCCGAGCATTTGAATTAGTTATTCAGAATAACAACAACGAAGCCTTGATAAGAACAATTCAATCAGGCTGTAACAAAAAGTTACTTCCATAAGATTGTTCAAAGGCCCTATATAAATAAATGTATGGAGCAAATAAATAATAAAATAATCATCTACCAAGTTCTGCCCCGTCTTTTCGGGAACACGAACGCCAAACTCAGCCATAACGGAAACGTAGCTGAGAATGGAACAGGCAAATTTGCCTCATTCACTTCTAAGGCTTTGAATGCCATAAAAGAGATGGGTGTTACGCATATTTGGTTCACGGGAATTATCGAACATGCTACAACAAGCGATTATACATTCTATCATATTCCCAACGACCATGCAGCTGTAGTAAAAGGAAAAGCCGGTTCGCCATATGCCATAAAGGATTACTACGATGTCGATCCAGATTTAGCCGAACAAGTGCCCAACCGCATGAAGGAGTTTGAAGCATTGGTCAGGCGTACGCACAATGCAGGCATGAAAGTAATTATTGACTTCGTTCCGAATCATGTTGCCCGCCAGTATCATTCGGATACTCGACCGGTATATGTAGATGATCTGGGAGAACACGACAATACTTCCAAAGCTTTTGATATTAATAATAACTTCTACTATATTCCAGGCCAACCTCTGTCATTGCCTTTCGGCGCTCAAGAGGCAGACTTCGAATACAGTGAGTTTCCTGCAAAAGCGACTGGTAATGACCGCTTTGATGCTTTTCCAAACAAGAATGACTGGTACGAAACAGTCAAACTCAACTATGGAGTCGATTATGTAAACGGCCATGCCAAACATTTTTCTCCCATTCCTGATACATGGAACAAAATGCGCGATATTCTGCTTTTTTGGGCAAGCAAAGGTGTAGATGGCTTTAGATGCGATATGGCAGAAATGGTACCGGTTGAATTCTGGAATTGGATCATTCCTTTCATCAAACAATATAATAATGTATGTTTCATTGCCGAAGTATACAATCCTGACGCATATCGTAATTTCATAGAATCCGGTCATTTCGATTATCTCTATGACAAAGTGGGGTTATATGATACCTTACGAGGTGTGATTTGCGGAACAACACCTGCTAAAAATATCACCAACTGCTGGGAAGCCAATGAAGGCATTCAATCGCATATGCTCAATTTCCTTGAGAATCATGACGAGCAGCGTATTGCTTCACGTTTCTTCGCTGATGATGCCAACAAAGGCATTCCGGGAATGGCTGTTGCTGCATTGATGAACACCAATCCGGTGATGCTTTACTTCGGACAAGAATTGGGCGAACAAGGGATGGATAATGAAGGTTATAGCGGAGTGGACGGACGAACAACAATATTTGATTATTGGAGCCTGGCTTCTATCCGAGCATGGAATGACAACGGAAAATTTAATGAAGCATCGCTAAGTCCGGCACAACAGAAACTAAGAGAAAAGTACTGTCAGCTATTACACATAGCAAATACGGAACCCGCTATCGTAAACGGAGCATTCTATGACTTGATGTATGCCAACTTGAATCAACCGAAATTCAATGTTGACAAACAATATGCTTTCTTGCGCAAATACAAAAATGAACTTATATTGGTTGTTGCCAACTTCGACAAGAATGACCAGACTATTAACATCCGGATTCCTGACGAAGCTTTCCGCTCATTAGACTTCCAAGACAATAAAGCAGCAACGCTCACCGACTTGTGCACACAGGAAAATTGCATTAGCACATTAACGACTGCATGGCCGTTCAAAGTTACAATATCCGGATACGATTACAAAATTCTGAAATTCACTTACCACGTATAATATTACATAATTGATAAACGGCGACAGAAAAAATTATCTACAGTCCGTTGCCGTTTATCAATTGTTTTATACCTTTGCACCACAATAAACATTCAAAAAGACTTAATATTTCGAAATAATGAGTGCACAAAATCCTTTCTTGGTGTTTTCAGGAACCAACTCGCGGTATCTTGCAGATAAAATCTGTAATAACTTAGGTTGTCCTCTAGGGCAAATGAACATTCAACACTTCGCCGACGGAGAGTTTTCCGTATCCTACGAAGAATCTATTCGCGGAAGAGACGTCTTTCTTGTTCAGTCAACTTTTCCAAATTCCGATAACCTGATGGAACTGCTGTTGATGATTGATGCCGCCAAACGTGCTTCTGCTCATTCTATTATTGCAGTTATCCCCTACTTCGGTTGGGCACGTCAAGACAGAAAGGATAAACCACGTGTATCCATTGCTGCCAAACTGATTGCTGACATGCTTAGCACAGCCGGTATCAACCGATTGATTACAATGGATTTGCATGCTGATCAGATTCAGGGATTCTTTAATGTTCCTGTTGATCACTTATATGGCTCATCTGTATTTCTCGATTATATTAAAGAATCCTTACCAATGGATAATCTTTGTATTGCCACTCCTGATGTTGGTGGAACAAAGCGTGCCAGCAGCTATTCCAAGTTTTTGGGATTGCCAATGGTTATCTGTCACAAATCACGTCTGCGTGCCAACGAAGTTGCCGAGATGCGAATCATTGGTGATGTAAAAGGATTAGATGTTGTCTTAGTAGATGATATGGTTGATACAGCTGGAACAATCACAAAAGCTGCTGCCCTGATGATGGAAAACGGAGCTAAATCGGTTCGTGCCATTGCCAGTCACGCTGTGATGTCGGATCCTGCATCATTGCGCGTAGACCAATCTGTTTTAAAAGAAATGATATTCACCGATTCCATTCCTTATTCAAAGAAATGCAGTAAGATCAAGATTTTATCTGTTGCCCCGATGTTTGCAGAAGCCATCCGTCGCGTATGCAGTGGTGAGTCAATCAGTTCTTTATATCTTTTCTAATTAGTTTGAATAAACTATCCTAAAATAAAGATCAAAAGCCGCTCTTCACATGAGGAGCGGTTTTTTTTATATTCATGAAAACCATTGTTTGTAAGATAATTTCTATCTTTGGGTGTCTTAGCTTTATAAAAATCATCTAAAATTTCAATTAACATGAAAATTAAAGAATATAAGCAATTAACGAAAATCATTTCAGCAAGCTTCTTTCTTGGATTGTCTCTTTCACTTTCTGCACAGACGGCAAACGAAATAAAAGTTTTCCAAAGTGTAAAAGGGAAAAGCGACATGATGGAAAAGCTGAATCCCATCAAATTAGTTACTGATGACAAGACCGAAATGGAGGCCATCAACGTCTATCCCAAAATGCAATATCAGTTGATTCTGGGTTTCGGAGGAGCTTTCACAGAAACTTCGGCATACAACTATATGCAACTCAGCGGACCGCAGCGAGACAAACTCATCGAATCCTATTTCGATAAAGAGAAAGGTATCGGTCTGAACTTCTGCCGCACGCATATCAATTCCGCCGACTTCTCCATAAGCGAATATAATTATGTAAAGGACAACGATGCGCAACTGAAGTCTTTCTCTATCGACCGTGATCGCAAATACATCATCCCGATGCTCAAGGCTGCAAAAAAATATGCACCGAACCTTTATCTGTTCGCTTCGCCTTGGACACCGCCGGCTTGGATGAAAAGCAACAACAAACTCATCAATGGAGGCAAGCTATTACCCAAATACTATGACACATGGGCCAAATATTTTGTAAAATATCTGGAAGCCTATAAGAACGAAGGACTGAACTTCTTCGGAGTAACTGTACAGAACGAACCGAAAGCTATCCAAACGTGGGAAAGCTGCCAATACACCGGAACCGATGAAGGCAACTTCGCTACCAAATATCTGAAACCCGAACTTAAGAAAGCCGGTTTCGACAATATCAAAATCATGGTTTGGGATCATAACAAGGAAAGAGTTTTCGAACGCGCAAGCGAATCGCTGGCTGTTCCCGGTGCAACCAATGCCATTTGGGGAATTGCATGCCACTGGTATTCAGGCGATCACTTCGATGCATTGCGTCTGACACACGAGAAATTCCCTTACAAACCCATCATCCTGACAGAATTCTGCACAGGTATTGAGAAAAAAGGACCGAACTTCGCTGCCAGCAATTGGGACGATGTAGAATCATATAGCAATGAAATCATTGGCGATCTGAACAATTATGTATCTGCCATCGTAGATTGGAACTTGGTTGTCGATTTGAATGGCGGGCCGTACCACAATCGCACAGGCGGTTGCAAAGCACAGATTGTCGTCGATGCTGCAAAGAATTCTTTCTCACTGCAACCTCTTTACTATGCATTCGGACATTTCAGCAAATTCATTGAAAGAGGTGCCAAAAGAATCGGTTGCAGTTCTTACACCGACAATTTGAAAGTATCGTCATTCATTAATCCCAATGGCGAAGTGATTGTTGAGATATTAAACAAAGGCGACAAAGCCGCAAGTCCAAAATTAAGAATAAACGGTTCGTCTGCCGCCCTCAATATTCCTGCAAAATCACTCACCACATTGGTTGTTCCGACAAAATAGCCTAATTATAGCGATTGATAATGAGACTGAAAGCCAATTTTAATACCAAAGAAGACGACGAATTGCTCTCTCTGCTCTACAAAGGGAGTGAGGATGCTTTTTCTGTCATTTTCAATCGCTATAACAAATTGCTGTATGCACTGGCCTACAACTATTTAAAAAGTGATGACTCTGCGAAGAATGCAGTTCAAACTGTATTCATGAAGCTATGGGAATCGCGTTCAGTGCTCAACATCAGCATCAATTTGAGAAATTACCTATACACGATGCTCAAGAATCATGTCCTCAACGAAATTCGCGACAACAATCTGGCTATTGAAAAGAATTACGAGATTGCACAAGCGATGATAGAAAACGAAGATGATACCTTTGCTAAACTTGCTGACAAAGACATGATTCAAAAACTTTATGAAGCCATTGACAAGTTGCCTCAGCAAAAGCGCATGATCTGCCGATTAAAATTACAGGGTGATTTGTCAAATCAAGAGATTGCTGATAAGATGCACCTCTCCGTCCCGACCGTCAAGACGCATTACAATCAGGCAATCAAAATCCTGCGCGAGTATTTAACGAAGATGATTATCATTCTTGTCTCATACTTTTTTATGAATTAAGTGTCAAATAAACAAAGAAGGTATAAATATGAAAGTTCCGGAACAATCCACCATAGAAAAAGTATTCAACAACGAGGCAACTTCAGAGGAAACCCGCGAAGTTGTTCGCTGGATGGCAACAAAAGAAGGTCAGACCATGCTTCAAAACCGAATGAATCATGATTGTGAGATGGTTACACCCGGTCATGAAGAAGAATACCTTGGTCGGACAATTCCTTCGGAAGAGATTTATGCCATGATCATGCATAAGATACGCATAAGAAGATTCTGGAACTACACCTTCAAGATTGCCGCCGTACTCATTCCGCTGGCATTGATTATCGGCATCTATATGGATTTGAATTCACGTGTCGACCTCTTTGCCTCTTCCGGATACGAAGAAGTGACCGTCCCCAAAGGCGAACGTCTTCAACTGATGTTCCAAGATGGTAGCAAAGTTTATTTGAATTCCGACAGCCACATCCGTTACCCGAAAAAGTTCGGACTAAGTGAGCGCAAAGTCGAATTAAGCGGCGAAGGCTGGTTCGAAGTAGCCAAACTAAAAGACCGTCCCTTCATTGTCAAACTCAACGAACTTGATATCCAAGTACTTGGAACCACTTTCAATGTCAATGCCTACAAAGAAGATCCAAATATCTCCATAGCTCTCAACACCGGCATCATCAAACTCACCGGCTACACCTTCAAACCCTTAAACCTAAAACCCGGTGACAAAGCGGTGTACGACAAAGCCAGTGGTAGTTGCATGATCTATCATCAGGCAAAAGTAAAACAAGCCTCACTATGGAAACAAAACATTTTAGTCTTCGACAACACGCCCATGCAAGTTGTCATGTCCACATTAAGTCGCCGCTTCGGTTGCGAATTTAAAGTGGAGAGCAATGATGTTCTAAAATATCATTATACTCTAAAAACACAATCTTCTAATCTTAATATCATCTTAAATGAACTGGAGAAGATATCACCGGTAAAATTCAAAACCAGCAATAAAATCATAATAGTTTATAAATAAAGTAAAAAGGTTCCTTTCTTACTCATACTCTTTCCATTTTCCTGTGTCAATTATGAAAATATTTAATAAACAACCAATAATAAACCAAATAAATAAATAGCATGGAAGATACATCTTAAAAACAACAGAAAACAGCCGAAGAGTTCGCACCTCTCCGGCTGAACAGCGATCGAAACAATTTATTATTTCAAACACTTTAAACTCATCACAAAGATATGGAAAAAAATCAATTTCTGAACCGTATGAAGTTAACATTATTATTTCTTACCATCAGTATGCTGAGTTTTTCAGCTGCTGCATCAGCACAGCGAGTCTCTATCACGGCAAACAATGTAAAAATGGAAAAAGTTTTGGAAGAGATTTCTCAGCAAACTGGATTAAGCGTTGCTTATAGCAACCAGGTTGTCGACCTAAGTCAGCGGATTTCTATAAATGTAAAAGATACTGAAGTCAAAAACGTCCTTGAACAAATAACACAAGGAACAAACATGACTTTCGAAATTAAAAATGGCAAAATCTACCTATTTAATAAAAAGTTAGATCTGGCCAAGAAGCAACAGCAAAAGAATAGTCTAACGGGAATCATTACAGACAGTAATGGTGATCCTATTATTGGCGCCAACGTTATTATCAAAGGTTCTACGAAAGGAACAATTACCGATATAAATGGTAAATTCACTATTTACGAAGTTCAAAAGGGAGATATTCTGGAAATATCCTATATAGGTTATATGACACAGACTATACGTTTGACAGGTAATAATTCTTTAAAAATAGAACTCAAAGAAAATGCTAAAGCATTAGATGAAGTGGTTGTCGTTGGCTATGGCACGCAAAAGAAAATAAACTTAACAGGTTCTATTACAAGTGTTAATGTTGAAAAAGTTATAGAATCGCGCCCTATCACAAATATGTCTAATGGTTTGGCGGGATTAGCTCCCGGACTATATGTTAATTCAGAGAGTAACGATCCTGGTTCAAATGCCAGTCTGCTTGTAAGAGGTCAAGGCACGTTAAATAATTCAGCCCCATTAATTCTTGTCGATGGCGTAGAAAGTAATATTGGCCTTGTTTCGCCGCAGGACGTAGCAAATATATCCGTATTAAAAGATGCAGCATCATCAGCTATATATGGTTCACGTGCAGCTAATGGCGTCATCTTAATAACGACAAAAAAAGGTGAAAGCGGAAAAGTCAGAGTTAGTTATGATGGATATTTGACATTACAATCTGTAATCAACAAAATGCCATTAGTTGACAACAGCGTTAACTATATGGAATTAATAAATGAAGCCTATGGCAATTCTGGCATTGGCAAACCTTTTAGCGAAGCGAATATAGAAAACTGGAGAAGTCATCAAGGCGACGACCCGATCTTATGGCCAAATTCCAATTGGATGGATGCTGTATTCAGAACTGCTGTCACATCAAATCACACAGTTTCTGCTACAGCCGGTACCGAAACAGTACAAACTTACGCTTCCCTAAATTTAGAAGATACACCCGGAATTATAGAAAACACAGGGATGAAAAAGCAAAGCTTTCGTTCAAATACGGATTTGAAACTAACAAAATGGTTAAATTTAGGTATGAATTTAAATGGCGTGTTGCTAGATAAAAGTAAAGGAAGCAGCATGTTGAATTCAATGTTCACAAATTCTGTAGGTTGTGTTCCTACCGTTGTTATCAGAACACCGGATGGAAGATATGGTGGTCAGAATAACTCAGAAGACAATCAATATGCACAAAGTCCATTAGCTTATTTAAATTCTATTCGAGGTGAAAACAAAACCTATTCAATAAACGCACGGTTTTTTGGAAGCCTAACTCCATTAAAGGGATTGTCTATTAATGGGTCTTATAACTACGACTTTTATATGCATAGAAACACATCTCGTCCTCACGGTATAGATCGATGGAATTTTCAAACAAATACAATATTAGTTGAAGGTAAACCTTCTTTATATGTCAGTGTTGCAGAAACCAGACATATTCGGAATATGATGGATGGCAACATCGTCTACGAAAAGAAGCTATTTGATAATTTATTTATCAAAGCCATGGCAGCTGCAAGTCAGGAACAATATGAGTCTGATTACAATTCTGCTACAAAACAAGGTCTCATTGATGAAAGTTTGACTCAACTAGATGCAGCTAATGGTGAAGCATCAGCATCAGGTTATTTAGGAGATTGGGCAATGAGATCTTATTTTGGAAGACTAAACCTATCATGGGCAGACAAATATTTGGTAGAATTAAATATTAGACGAGATGGTTCATCCAGATTTAATTCAAAAAATCGATGGGGAAATTTCCCGTCTGTTTCAGCAGGCTGGCGAATCTCAGAAGAGCCTTTTATGAAATCACTGAAAGAATCTTGGCTACAAAATCTAAAAATAAGAGCTTCTTATGGCTCTTTGGGGAACAACTCTGTAGGAGATTACCAATCAATTTCAACATTATCATTTGCTGATTATGTTCTGAACAGTTTACCGGCTACCGGTTTTGCATTAAAATCTATTGCAAACGGAAATCTAACTTGGGAATCCACCTATGTCACTGATATAGGTCTCGATATTAATGCATTGAACAATAGATTAAGTTTAGTTATTGACTATTACAACAAACAGACGAAGAATATTCTGATCGCCCTTCCTGCTCCTTATGAACATGGAACAGCAAGTATTCCAACACAGAACAGTGCTTCAGTTAGAAACCGAGGTTTTGAAATCACACTCGGATGGCAAGATAGAATAGACAAATTCGGATATTATATCAATGCCAATATCGCATATAATAAAAATAAAGTAACGAAATATAAAGGGGACGAATACTCACTTTCAGGGACTAATATGATTAAAGAAGGCTATCCTATTAATGTTCAATATATTAGATTAGCTGACAGGATTGTCCAAACAGAAGAGGATCTGGCTCTCGTTCAATCTATGATAGATAATGCACCAAAAGATGCAAAAGGTAACAAAATGAATCCATTCTCTGCAAACGGAAAACCTGCATTAGGAGATATTTTGTACAAAGATGTCAATGGAGATGGACTAATAAATGATAATGATCGTACAATTGTTGGAGACGGATTATTCCCAACCACACAATTTTCGGCTACTATTGGTTGCAGTTATAATCATTTTGACTTATCTCTATTTCTTCAAGGAATAAACGGACTCAAAAGAATTTTATTAAATGATTATTATACACCTGCTTTAGTGAAGGGTCATCTTGTCAACAAAGACATAGCGGATGGACGATGGTATGAGGGGCGTACAACAACAGCTATTTATCCTAGACTTTTGGTAAGCAATACAAAAAATATTATTGACAGTGATTTCTGGTTACAAAACATGTCATATCTAAAAATTAGAAACATCCAATTAGGATATACCTTACCAAAGAATATATTATCCTATTTCAATGTTTCAAAATTGAGAATATATGCCAGTTTAGAGAACTTCTTCACTTTTACCTCTTATAAAGGGATTGATCCTGAAGTAAGTGGAATGAACTATCCAACGATGAAACAAGCTGTTTTTGGAATTAATTTATCATTTTAAAAGGAAACGAATATGGAAAAAATTTGTAAATATATAGTATTACTATATTGTTTGATATTTATGACAAGTTGTTATGATTTGGACAGATTCCCCCAGCAACAACTTAGTACAGAAACTTTTTGGCAAAATGATGAACAGGCAAAAGAGGCTATGATGGGCTGTTATCAAACCATGAAACTTGCTTGTCTTTATAATTACAATTTCATGACAGATGTATGTTCTGATGCCGGTCAAGGAGTTGGTCAAGGTTTTTATAATATAACTCGTGGAACATGGACTTCTTCTTTTTGGATTGTACATTCAAAATGGGAACACACTTACGAAGGCGTTGCACGCTCCAACTATGTGATTAAAAGTTTAACAGCAGCAGAAAAAGTAAGTGATGCCGTAAAGACTAAAATAATAGGTGAAGCAAAATTCATGCGCGCTCTTTACTATTTCCATTTAATGGTTCATTTTGGTGGAGTTCCAATCTATGATGAAACCTATGATTACGAAAAGAATTATATGGATATGGTCAAACCCAGAAACTCTATTGACGAAGTTCGTGCATTCGTTGTAAAAGATCTTAATGATGCAATCAATGCATTACCTGTAAGTTGGGATGCAGCCAATTATGGTAGAGCAACTAAAGGTGCAGCTTATGCATTAAGAGGTAAAGTATATCTTTATAATAAGCAATATGATTTGGCTGCTAAAGATTTTGAAGAAATTGTTTTAGACCCATCAAATCAAAATTATGGTTACAAATTATATGCTAATTTGCCGGAATTGTTTTTACCTAAGGGACATCGATCAGAAGAAATGATTTTTGCCATACAAAATTATTCATCCGCATCATATAGTTTAGGTATGCCTCTTGCATGGTTTATGGGAACAATTTCCACTATTGGTTCTTGCTGGAATTATTTAATGCCGTCAAATACTTTGGTTGATAGTTACGAACTAAAAGATGGCAGACCTTTCAATTGGGATGAATTTATTCCTCAGTTTAAAGAAAGTACAACAGTGAAGCAACAAACATTCATAGCGACTCTTACTGCTGACAAGAAAAAAGTAGAATCTTACCCGAAGTATTATAAAGAGTTATTGGCTATGTATGATCAGCGTGATCCAAGAATGCAGCAAACAATCCTTTTGCCATACACTCATTATCTAGGTTGGAACAACAATAAGCCATTGGAATGTGAGTATGTTTGTGCAACAGGAATTGCCAGAACAAACGGTTTTGTTGTACCTGATGCAAGCTATTGGCCATATTTGTATCGCAAATTTGTTCCGGAAGGAGATATGGATGGATTAGTAGCTCCAACACAAAGAGCAAATACCCCAATCAATTTTCCAATTATCCGGTATGCAGATGTATTGCTAATGCTTGCGGAATGCTATAACGAATTAGGTAAATTTGATTTGGCAGTTAACTATATCAATATGGTTCGTCAGCGTCCTTCTACCAATATGCCTGCAATAAACAGTGGTCCATCTTGGTTGGAAGCTCGTACTCACGATCAGATCTTTGAACGAATAAAGCATGAACGATTGGTTGAATTCCCTGCTGAAGGAATAAGATATTATGATTTAATCCGCTGGAAATTAATGGAAGGGCCAATGAACGGAAGAGAATTAGATATCGTTGACAAATTACGCTATGTGAAAGTCTTTAATCCTTCAAAAGATTATTTATGGCCTATACCTCAAGCTGCAATAGATAGGAATCCTAACCTAACGCAGAATCCAGGATGGCAATAAATTATGTATAGCGAAATAGTTTATATGCTTACAAACAAATAAAATAGATTTTGTTTTCTATTATTATCCGCGTCATATTTTCGACGCGGATAATATAGATTTGTATGAGTCAGATATTCATTGATTATTTAATCTAAAAAGGGGTTATTGAATATATGATATATTTTCAAAAAGTTGCCATGAAGTATAATTGTAAAGCAAAATAATTATGAGAATCCTTGAAATATTTATACTGATGCTTTTCGGTACTTATACAGTATTACCTCAGAACTTCCAAAATTGCGGTCCAATAACAGACCAAAAGTTTACGCCAAAAGAGTTAGGTTACTCACTCTTTTGGGAGGACTCCTTTAATGGGAACCATTTAGATAAATCAAAATGGTTTGTAAGAGGAGTTGGTGCTAGACGTGTAGGTTTTAATGGCATAGAAGGAGAAAATATAATAGTAAAAAACGGAAAACTCAATATTCTTTGCACAACTAAAAAGGACAGTTTCTTTGTAGGAGCTGTTGCTACACAAGGATTGTTTGAAACGACATATGGCTATTTTGAATGCAGAGCCAAACTTCCGCATTCTTTTGGACCTTGGGCTGCTTTCTGGCTTCAATCACCACAGATTGCAAAGGGAGATGATCCTGCTAAATATGGTACGGAAATAGATATATTTGAATACTTCCTAAAATATGGGAAAGAAATAATCACTCACGCATATTGGTATAACTATGGACCAAATCTTAAAGGGTACGGACCATTAAAAAGTAAAGTCAAGAATCTACACAAAGGATATCACACCTTTGCTTTAGAATGGACTCCTGAAAAATATGTTTTTTATGTTGATGGCCTTAAATATCATGAAGTCAAAGAAGCTATTTCTCATGTCAATGAATATATAATTTTAAGTTTTGAACCTGTTGGAACAATCGAAGAATTCAAAAAAGCAGATTTGCCCGACACATTCAAAATAGATTATGTCAAAGTATACAAAAAAGACAATTAAAAATTGATTATCAATATTATGGACATTAATAAATTAAACAGAAGAACATTTCTAACAGAAGTATCAGCTGCATCGCTTGGATTAATTGCATCCAACAGTGTATTTGCATCTGCTTCTATAAATAAAAATACAGTGAATAAATTAGCAATACTAGGAGGCAATCCAGTTCGTGCAGACAAATTCTGGCCGAAGTGGCCTGATCCGAATGAAGAGATTGTTTCTGCAATAACAAAGACGGCTCGTAGTGGGATCTGGTGTAGAATTGATGATCCTATAAATGGCAATGTAGCCACTTTTGAAAAAGGATATGCCAAATTGATGGGAACTAAATATTGTGTGGCTACAGGTGCTGGAACTCAAGCTCTTCACACTTGCATGGAAGCATTGGGAATTGGTCCTGGCGATGAGGTGATCACATCTCCATATACTGATATGGGGACTTTGCAGTCAATCCTGTCTGCTCGTGCTCTCCCTGTTCTCGCTGATATTGAACGTGAGTCTTTCCAGATTGATCCGGCAGACGTTGAAAAAAAGATTACGGCTAATACAAAGGCTATCATTCCGATACATATTATGGGACAAGCTTGCAATATGGATAAAATTATGGATATAGCCAAACGCCATAATCTATATGTCATTGAAGATGCTTGTCAGGCACATCTCGGGTTGTATCATGGAAAGAGATTAGGATCAATTGGTAATGCAGGCTGCTTTAGCCATCAGTCATCCAAAACTATTCCTTGTGGAGAAGGTGGAAGTATCATCGGTGATGACGAGGTTCTGATGGACAAATGCTACACGGTTCAGAATCACGGTACAAATCGCCAAGGACATAGCGTGACTATTGGTCCGAAATATCGTATGAACGAGTTTGAGGCATCCGTTCTGCTTGCCCAGTTACCACATGTTATGATGCAGTGGGAAAAAAGATGTGAGAATGCAGCTTATCTGACTGAGAAGCTGAAAGACTGCAAAGGACTAGTTCCACAAACTTTATATGACGGACCAAAAAGCGGTTCTTTCTATCTGTATGCTCTAGGTTATCGAAAAGAATATTTCAACAATGTTCACCGCAATGTATTTTTAAAGGCATTGGCTGCAGAAGGCATTCCAGGTTTTAGTTCATGGATTAAAAACGGACTGCAGCGCGAACCGTGGATCGATCATATCCTGCAGCTCAGAGAATATCAAAAGATGTTTGATGCAAGCCGACTGAAGAGATATAAGGAAGAAACGATATGTCCTAATGTGGACCGGGCAGCTGATGACGAACTGGTTATGTTATGGGCCAGCGGTGTTCTTCTGTCAGATAAAAAAACAATGGATGATATGGTAAATGCCATCATGAAGATATATGAAAACAAGGATCAGTTATTAAAAATACAAGCATGAACGATTCTAATTTAACCAGACGAGAATTTATTAGACGTAGTTCTCTGACAGGATTGGGTTTGGCAACAGGTTTAGGTATGACTTCTACAATGAAGGCAGAAAATAAACCGTCTGACAAATGGATTAGTGAAAGTGCAGCAAAGATAAGCAAGGTCCCAACAGATAAAAGAGAATCTTCTGCTTTGAGAGTCTCTCTTTTTGATATAGATGCGACACCTCCTGTCGGTTCTCAGTTAGCTTACGATCCGATGGTTGCCTCTTGGGATTTGAGTTTGCGAGCAAAAGGTATCGTTTTTACTGGTGCCGGATTACCACTTGTCATCTGTGCTGTCGATTGGATTGAGATTTGCAATGAGAGTTATGATGCTTTTAAGGAAGCTTTGTCGAAAGGAGCAAATACAACTCCTGAACGTGTTACTGTTCATACTTTACACCCGCATGATTCTGTATATTCAGATTTGGGCGCCGAGAAAATAATTGTATCTAATCATCAGAATCCGGGACGCTTTGAAAGTACTTTTCAACGGGCATTCATTGAAAAATTATCTAAGTCTGTAGCAGATTGTATGAAGACGGCAGTTCCTATAACCCATGTGGGATATGGAAAAGCACAAGTTCATCAGGTTGCCTCATCCCGAAGGGTATTTAATGCTGATGGCACATTTAAAGACACCCGTTATACCAAATGTGTGGATCCTGAAATGAGGGCGGCGCCCGTTGGTTTAATTGATCCGGATGTTGATGTGGTCAGTTTATGGAATAACGATTTGCCTGTTGTTGTGATGTCGTTTTATGCAACCCATCCGCAAAGCTATTACCGCACAGGTGTAGCCAATCCTGATTTTGTTGGCGTTGCCCGTTTCTTCAGGCAACTGGCAGTTCCTGATGCCTTACATATTCATTTCAATGGTGCCGGTGGAAATATTGCAGCGGGGAAATACAATGATGGAGCAAAAATCAATCGATTGATTCTTGCTGAACGTTTAGCGGAAGGAATGAAAAATGCCTGGGAAGATACCGAGAAGATTCCGATCTCTGCTGATGATCTCAAATGGAAAGTAGAAAAGGTGACTTTCAAGCCTGCTTTGTATATGCCGGAATTGGAGAAAGAGTTGAAAAATAATCCGGTTCTATATGGAGAAGATGTCATCAACGGTAAGAAGATGGCTTTTTATAAACGTTGTAAAGAAGGGAAAAAATTAGATTTCGAATGTCTGTCCTTTAAGAATATTCGAATTTTGTTTCTTCCGGCAGAAATGGGAATCGAATTCCAGTTGGCAGCAAAAGCCGAAAGGAAAGATCTGTTTGTTACAATGGCAGCTTATGGAGATTGTGGACCTTCCTATATAAGTCCGACACATGCTTTCAGTGAAGGAGGTTATGAAGTAAGTAAAATAGCTGATAATACAGCGCCTGACACTGAACAGGCCGTTCTTGCCGGAATACATGCGTTATTAAAAGATTAAATATTTTGAATCATGAAATTATTAAAGATTATATTTGTTTTGGCAGGAGGAATATTCATATTCACACAATGTGCAAAACAACAGGAGAAGACAAAAGAAAATAGTTTGACTACTAATTCAAAGCAATTGACAGCTACACATTATTTTTCCGGATTCAATGATGCTCATGATACCTACAATGCGATATCTGCAGCGAGTGATGGAAAGATTTATTATGTTTTATCATCCGCAAAATACGATGAAGGAGGTAAATTCTATGTGTATGATCCGGCAACTGATTCTATCCGCTTTATAGCAGACCTGACAGACGCTGTTGGTGAAACAGGAAAGAATTGTATCGCTCAGGGTAAAAGTCATGTCGAATTTACTGAATGTGATAAAAAGCTTTATTTTGCTACTCATATTGGATATTATGAAATGATAAAAGGAGCTGAATCCTTGCCCGTCCATGCTCCTGTTGGATACAAATTATATCCAGGAGGTCATTTCTTGGATTATGATTTGCAGACAGGGAGACTGGAAGAACTTGCATTAGCACCAAATGGCGAAGGCATCATTACAATGGCGATGGATAAGGATCGTAAGCATTTGTATGGAATAACTTGGCCGACAGGATACTTCATTGATTATGACATGAATGCTAAAAAGTTATTGAACTTAGGTTTGATTGATGAAAAAGGTGAATCCGGTGTCATAGGCAAGGATTACCGCGTCATTTGTCGTTCAATGTTTGTTGATCCGCGTGACGGAAATGTCTATTATTCGACAGCCGAAGGGAACATTTTCAGTTATAAGCCCGGGCAGGATAAACCAAAGAAACTTGAGAACGTCAATTTGAGATTGGATTATTTTGGATCGTATGATTACACTGGAGCGGGTAGTATGGGATATAACTGGAGGAAGATTTTTTGGTACGCTCCGGACAATTGTGCTTACGGTGTTCATGGGAATTCAGGCTATCTGTTCAAGTTCGATCCAAAGGCTGAAAAGATAGAGATTGTAGATCGCATCACTTCGGAACCGTCAAAGAAAAGTGGAATGTTTGACCAGTTCAGTTATGGATATTTAGGCTTTACTTTAGGTCCGGATTCAACAATTTATTACCTAACCGGTGGACCTATCTATAAAGACGGCAAACGAGTTTCAGGTGTAGACAAGATTAATATGGGAGCTGCTCGTGGGTTGGAAAACTTACATCTTGTAACATTCAATATACCTCAAAACAGATATGTTGATCATGGTCCGATATTTTATAAAGATGGTTCGATTCCAACCTATGTCAATTCTATTGCCTTGGATAAGAAAGGAAATATTTATACTTTAGCTCGTTTTATGCATGAAGGAAAGGAAATTGAAGATTTGGTAAAAGTACCAATGAATTAATATCATTATTCCATCATCTAGCTAAGAGCAAATTATTAAAATCATATAATGGCATACTCAAATGACAAAGATTCTTTTATTGACAGATTTCTCAAGTGGTTATAGTAGAAATTTATTAAAAGGCATCGTCCGCTATGCAAAAAAGATTGGTACATGGTCATTTTTACGTATGCCATTATATTTCCGAATTCTTAATGGAGAAGAAGGTGTGATCAATTGGGCGAAAAAATGGAAAGTAGATGCGATAATTGCTCAATTGGATAATGTAAATATTGAGATGCTTAATAGTCTTGGAATACCTATTATTGTCCAAAACTATAGAGATCGAAATACTCACATTTCCAATCTGACAGGAGATTATATCAAAACCGGCGCAATAGCAGCCAGATTTTATATTAGTCGAGGATATAAACATTTTGCTTTTTATGGATTCAAAGATACTATTTGGTCTAGGGAGCGTCTGAAAGGATATAAAGACGAGTTAGATAAACACAATTACAAACTACATGTTTTTGAATCAGGTGAAGAGAATAATGATAACTGGAATTACAATCCGGCTATTTTAGGAGATTGGTTAAAATCGCTTCCTAAACCTATTGCTCTTTTCGCATGTGATGATTTCTACGCACTCCAAGTTTCAGAGACATGTCATATTTATCATATTGATATACCTGATGATATTGCTATTATGGGTGTCGATAATGATGAATTGATGTGTAATATTTCTGATCCTCCTTTATCTTCAATAGCATTAGATGTAGAAAATGGTGGCTATCGAGCAGCAAGGCTACTTGATCAATTGATAAAAAAAGAAATCACAAAGCCATTCAATGTTATTGTTGATCCACTTGTTATTATAAAACGAAATTCTACAGAGAAATATGCGGTAAGCAACAAATACATACACAATGTATTGGAATATATTGAGAATAACTACGCAGAAACAATCGCTGTCAGCAATTTAGTGGACTTAGTTCCTATGTCAAGACGAGTATTAGAGAGAGTTTTTAAAGCAAATACAGGCTTAACTATTCATCAGTATATCCAAAATTTCAGGATTGAACATTTCAAAAATCTGCTTCTTTCAACGGATTTACCATTATCAGAGGCGGCTTCCAAATCCGGTTTTGAAGATGTAAAAAATGTTTCTCGTGTATTTCGAAAATATAGTGAATTTTCGCCTGCTGAATATCGACGTAAATGCAGATTCTTGTCGTACAACAGTAATGATGCACTCAACGAATATGAATGATAAACCAAATCACAGAAAACACAAATATTTATCACTAGATATATAAATAAACAATCAAAATTAAAATTTCAATGTTATGAACAAATATATTATTCTATTATTAGCTTTATGTTTTGGCTTGAATAATGCGCATGCGCAACAATCATCATGGAAAACAGATAATGAGGGTTGGGTATTAAGAAAAGAGCCAGGACAAAATAAATATAAACGTTTTTTTGCCGTTGGAATATGGAATATTCCCGGCTATCATAAGCAAGCCATGGATACTAAAGAAGGTGATTTCCGTAGTATAGGACAAAAATATCTCAATAAAACAGATTTATACAATATTGTATTCACTATTCCCGGCAAAAATAAAGACGCACACAATAGAATCGAAATCGGATGTTCAATGCCATTCTTTTATGCACTAAAAGAATATCAGGAAAAACTTCCTGTACATAAAGAAGATAATCCATATCGCCAATATGTGGACCGTCGATATATGCAAAAGCATTGTAATGATCAAAGTTTTATTGATGCCCTTGATAAAACAATAAATGATTTAATTCAAAAACATGGTGATGTTGAACACATTTGGGCTCCAATAGATGAAATCGTTCAAGGAGGTTCCGGAGCCTCTTGGACTTGGTATCCTGAAATAGGCCAAAAAATTAAAGAACGAATCAAACAGGAAGAACCTAACACACTTATCTACACAGACCTCTTAGGCGTTGCACGCGGAAACTATTATTTGTTTGAAAAGCGCTATATGAAAACACACAAATCCATGCCGGATAATTTACCACCTTTTGACGTTTTAGGACCGGATGCAAAGATAATGGAATCTCACCCAACACTGGGATTCTTCCAATCTTACAACGGCAAACCGGTCTATGAAAATGGTACAGCCAATTATGCAAACTTCGATTTGCCCACTTTAAAAGATGTATTTTATAATAATCTAAAAATATGTGCCAAAGATTATAAGAAATGCGGAGACGTATTCGGCCTCAATGCATTTATGGATTGTAACGCATATCCTGTTTTAGCGGGCATTGCTGTCGACGGAATAAAAGCGGGTGTAGGAGAAAACACTCCGGTCTGGCTTTATTTTGACGGAAATGGATATGCACAACCCTCTAATGAAGGTACTGAAGCATTTGTGAAAAACTTGAAATGTCAAATGTACACAAGCATTATTCATGGCGCTACGGGAATTATGTTTTGGAATGACCGAAGCAAACCTGTAGACGTATTTAATTCTTTAGAAACTGTCGTTAAAGAAATCACAAACAACATACCAATCTTCATTCTGAAGACTGAAAAAAAACAAATAGACAATGATTTGCACTATATGATTAAAACCGATGGAAGCAAAAGATATCTAATTGCATCAAATACAAACAAAAAGGTATCTGTTCCTCTACATGTCGGAAACTATGATAAAATACTTAAACCATTAGAAGTAATCATAGTTGATTTGTAAATAATATACGACAGAATAGAGTCAAATTCCCACTATTTTCATTCGGATGAATCTTCCAAAACATTCGGATGCGGCAACCATTTCATTCGAATGAAATTTTTTTTCTTTCGAATGAAATGATTCGCGGATCCGAATGAATTTTGGGGTACTCCGTTTTTGGAAGATTTATGCTCCTTTTTCTTCAAAAAAGGACTCGTACTTTAAAAAGTATATACTTTTAGTATACGAAGGTATATACTTTTGATATATGAAAGTATATACTCTTAGGGGATGAAAGTATATACTTTTGATATGCAGAAGTATATACTTTTTTGCTCTCCTGCCCTTAGGAATTATTTTACTCAGACTATTGCCGATTATTAATATGTTATATGAATCGTATAACTGATTCTAATTGAGCGCAAAACAAACGGCGAATAACGCTCAGTAAAAAAGAGGTGCTAAACGGGCATTTTTGCGGCGTGATCTTTTGGTATCTATTATATTGATTGTCAATAGCTAATGGAAGATGAGTAGAAAAAGCTACATCAAACGCCTCTGAGTGAGCATGAGAAGTGCTAAGAATCAAGAGTTTAACACACAAAATAGAAAACAATGATTCATAGAGAGTTAGAATACTTTAGTGTGTCACAAAAAACAATGCGGTCACAACATTGCCTTATCTGTCAGCTAGTTCCGGTGAAGGGAGACACTGACTAAAGTGCCTGGAGGAGTGAATATAGCAAAATACGGATATGCCGTATATATTGAAAAACAATGTTTGTAGTCAAAATCACAAATCTGCTTTTTACCAACATGACATTTCTTTCTCTCCAAGTTTTCATCTCCTACCCTTCAATTTCTCTTGATAACTACACGGTAGAATAATTAATTTACATAACTTTGTGACTAGATAAAGCAACTGTAATTTTTTATCATGAATAAATACATTCTATCCTATATAATATGCTTATGCTCTTGCTTTTCGATTGTTTCACAAGCTCAAAAAGCACCTGTTGATTATGATTGGAATGATTGCAGTGCACAGAAATCTATTTTTGTATCTACAAAGGGTAATGATTCGAACAATGGCTCAATAGATTCGCCTCTATCTACACTCCACGCAGCATTAGATAAAGTAAAAACATCGACACAGAAAGATGTAAATATCTATCTTCGAGAAGGCATTTACTATCTAGATGCTCCTGAAATGATTACTGAAGATCGGATTGGGGAGAAAGAACTGACAATTACTTCCTGGCAAAATGAGAAAGTAACTTTATCCGGCTCAAAAATAATACACCTGAATTGGAAAAAAGGAAAAGGAAATATTTGGTTTGCATCTGTTCCAATAGCTTTCGACCAATTGTGGATAAATGGAGAAGCTAAAGTTCTGGCGCGATATCCCAATTTTCAGAAAGACGGACTGTTCAACGGAACGTCTGAAGATGCTTTATCAAAAAGTCGGATTCATAGTTGGAAGCATCCGGAAGGAGGATTTATCCATTCCATGCATTCCGGAATGTGGGGAAGCCAGCACTATTTGATTACCGGAAAAATCAAGGATTCATTGACCTACGAAGGTGGATATCAGGTTTCCAGACCATCAAAAATACATTCTAAATTGCGTTATGTAGAAAATATCTTTGAAGAACTGGATACTGTTAATGAATGGTTTCTGAACTCAAAAACAATGATTCTATATTATTATCCTTCTCCACAAGAATCTTTGCAAAATGCAGATATTGAAGTTTCTACAACTCCTCAACTAATCATCGTTGAAGGAAGCAAGACTTCGCCCATAGCTCATGTGACTCTAAAAAATCTCTGTTTTACGCATACTCAAAAGACCTTCATGAAGCCTTACGAAATGCTGATGCGTAGCGATTGGGGCATTTATAGAGGTGGCGCTGTTCTGTTCGAAAACACACAAGACTGCAACATCCAAGCTTGCGAATTCAAAGAGTTGGGAGGAAACGCTTTGTTTATCAGTCGGTATGCCTGGAATGACACCATCAAAGACAATCATATTCATCATACCGGAGGCAGCGCGATTTGTGTTGTTGGCGATACTTCCGCAGTCAGATCGGGTGTATGTGGATACGAGAATTCTATTCCTTACGAAAATCTGGATCTTACGCCCGGTCCGAAAAACAATCTGTATCCCCGCCAATGTCTCATTGAAGATAATCTGATTCATGACTTGGGGAAGGTTGAAAAGCAGGTCGCCGGCGTAGAAATTCAAATTGCATCCATGATCAATGTGCGTCATAATACCATTTATGATATTCCTCGCGCCGGTATCAATATTGGCGACGGCGCTTTTGGCGGACATGTTATTGAATACAACGATGTTTTCAATACTGTTCTTGAAACGAGCGACCATGGCGCTTTCAATTCTTGGGGAAGAGATCGTTATTGGAACCCTAATTATCAAAAGATGGAAGAATATACAAAGGATCATACAGACTTGATTCTTTTGGATGACCTCTACCCGACCATCATTCGATTCAATCGTTTCCGTTGTGATCACGGATGGGATATCGACCTGGATGATGGCAGTTCGAACTACCAAATATATAATAATGTATGTCTAAGCGGCGGAATCAAACTTCGTGAAGGTTTCTACCGGCGTGTAGAAAACAATATTGTGATTAATAACTCATTACATCCGCATGTTTGGTTCCCGAAAAGTTTCGATATCGTCAGACGTAACTTTTTCATGCGCCCATATGCTCCTATCTCTTTGAATGGCTGGGGAAGTCAGATTGACTATAATTGTTTCACCAATCAATCAGCATTAGAGAAGGCTCATGAATATAAGACTGACGCACATAGCATTGTGGAGGACTTTGAATTTGTTGATGCCAATAGCGGTGATTATACATTTACAACACAAAGCATCATTGATAAAATTGGATTCATTAATATTCCGATGGATCGGTTTGGTGTATATAATTCTTCTTTAGTCAGTAAGGCTAAAAAGGCACCTCTTCCGAAACTGGAGTACAATTTTAGCATGAATGAGAGTCAAAAAAGCAAATTCTTCGGAGCTTCAGTGCGCTCAATTCAAGGGATGAACGACCAGTCAGCTTTTGGATTGCCAAACACTAACGGTGTAATAGTGACTGAAGTTGAGAAAGATAGCAAGGCAGAAAAAGCCAAATTGCAAAAGAATGATGTCGTCCTGAAAATAAATGATACAGCAATCACTTCGATAAAAGATATAGAAACTGCTCTTAAGCTGATGAACTCGGATAATCCTGTCAAAATACAAATTTTCAGGAATCAGCAAACGGTGGAGCTTTTATCAAATTAAAAAGAAGATTGTAAAATCAGAAGAGAGATTTAAAGTGATGCCCATAACGCTCAAACTTAGAATGGGAGCGGTTACATTCTTATACCGCTATATATATAATGTTGTGATCTATAGATAATGCTATATAAACTTTATTCAGTCAATTAATATTGAAAACCAGCGTCATATAGGCATCACTTTTCTCTCCACGTTGTCTAACTATTAATACACTACATTCATTCTTACTTATACTCGTTATCTTTAATATTCATATTATTTGTTTTCAATTATACTAATAGCATAACCTCCACCCGGAGCGGCTTTGAGAGTAAGTTTACTCTTGTTGGTCACCGTCATTTGTTTTATGGTATATGCTTTAGGATTCTTTTCGTAATGAGCGTTAGCAGCATCGGCATAAATCGTTGCCGTGTACTTCTTGCCTGCATCCAGAAAATCAAACTTCAAGTTCGAAACATGTCCATTCTCATCGCTCGTACAACCCACAAACCAATTGTTTGTACCTTTTGCTTTACGAGCAACAGTAATATAGTCGCCCGGTTCTGCTTCAAGATATTTGGAATCATCCCAATCGACAGCAACATCTTTGATAAACTGGAACGCATCCATATATTTCTCATAATTTTCAGGCAGATCAGCCGCCATTTGTAACGGACTATACATTGTCACATACAAAGCCAACTGACGTGCAATAGTAGAACGTACATACGAAGTATTATTCGGATTGACATTTCTTATTTGCGTCTCTAAAATACCAGGTGTATAATCCATCGGTCCACCAATCAGACGCGTAAATGGCAGAACAGTTGTATGGAATGGTTTATTTCCACCAAACGATTCATATTCAGTGCCGCGAGCAGCTTCATTTCCGATAAGATTCGGATATGTGCGGCAAAGTCCTGTCGGACGAACCGCCTCATGAGCGTTAACCATGATATGATAATCGGCAGCTTTTGTTACTGCATATAAAAAATGATTGACCATCCATTGACCATAATGATACTCTACTCGTGGAATAATGTTGCCTACATAACCACTTTTTACAGCATTATATCCATATTTCTTCATCAGCTGATAAGCTTGATCTATATGTCGTTCGTAATTACGGACAGAAGCCGATGTTTCATGATGCATCATCAACTTAACACCCTTAGACGCTGCATATTCATTCAACGCTTTGATGTCAAAATCCGGATATGGTGTCAAGAAATCGAATACATAATCCTTTGATTTACCGAACCAATCTTCCCAACCTTCGTTCCATCCTTCTACAAGCACCTGATCGAATCCATGCTTCGCTGCAAAATCAATATATCTGCGTACTTCAGCATTATTAGCTGCATGCGTGCCGTTGGGTTTCGTTTTCGAATAATCCGTTTCGCCCAGCTTTACAGATAACAAATCATTTGTATAAGCCCAAGTAGAGCGACCCGTAATCATTTCCCACCATATACCAATGTATTTGACCGGTTTGATCCACGATACATCCGAATACTTACACGGATCATTGAGATTCAATGTGAGATGTGAAGCAAGAATATCACGTGCATCATCGCTGACAATGATTGTTCGCCAAGGTGTGTGACAAGGAGTTTGCATATAGCCTTTCTTTCCTTGTGCATCAGGTGTGAGCCATGATTGGAAAGTCAACGTCTTATCATCGAGATTAAGCGACATACAAGGATAATCAACTAATGCTGCTTCATGCAGATTAATATATAAACCATCTTGCGTTTTCATCATCAGAGCGGTCTGAACACCTGTGTCCGAAAATGGCGTTTGCGATGAATTAGGAGTAATCGCACCTTTCATTAGTCCGCGTATTTCCGATAAACGAGACTCTGTATAATCATACTCTTCCGTATCATAATCGCCCGGAATCCAGAAAGCGGTATGATCTCCCGCCATGGCGAACTCTGAATATTCCTCTTTGATCGTAAAATAATTCAAACTTTTCTGCTGCGGAAACTCATAACGGAATCCAAGTCCATCATCATAAAGGCGGAAACAAATCATGATTGAACGATCATCTGCAGCTTGATGCAATGTTACAAGCATCTCATTATAATGGTTGCGGATAGTTTTGACTTCGCCCCAAACCGGAGTCCACGATTCATCAAACGTTGAGTATTTAGTGTCGGAAATTGAAAAACCTTTTCTTAAAGAGAAACCTTCTGCTTCAAGGCCAAGTTTGCTTGGTTGTATAACAGGCTTCTGCTTATATGTTAATGTATATACAGGCGTGCCTTCACTATTTATGCTGAATTGCATAATAAGATTTCCATTGGGAGATGTCAATCTATTTTCAGCCTTCAAAGCCGGGAGAAATAGAATCGAACAAATGACCACAATTAAAATGTGTTGGAGAAGTTTAGTATTTCTCATGCCTTTAAAATTAAAGTTCAAAAATTTCGGAAGCAAAGATATGGGCTGGTGGACAGAATAAAAATGTAAGGAAACAAAATATAAATGAAGAGAAACTCTAAAAAAGCACAAGTAAATATATATCAATAAATTAGAAAGAATAGTGATGTATCGAAAATATAAAAATATAATAAACATTTTTCCATCTCACGAAATATTTTTATCTTTACAAAAGTGATTTAAATGTGGTTTTCATGATAAGATTTCTATACATTATATTTTCTTGTTTCTTGGCGAATACACTTTTCGCTGCCTCCGTTTCTAACGATTCTTTACTCAAACAATTGGATGCAACAATACAAAAACGTTCCCAATATCGTGATGAAAAAGAGAATCAGATAAAACTATTGAAGAATAAATTTGCCGAAGCCTCAACAGCCGAGGCACGCTTTGAACTCTGTTCGCAGTTGTATGACGCATATCTGGCTTATCAGACTGATTCTGCTTTCAAGTACATCAATATAAAAAAAGAACTGCTTTCCCAACTTCCCGACAATAAATACAAATACAACACCCAACTCAATTATGTCGGATTCATGACCGTAACAGGGATGTACAAAGAGGGATTGGATATTCTCTTGGGGATACCGAGAAAGGAAATTCCAAATGATTTGGTACGACAATATTTCCATCATAACCGTACTTTATACGGACGCATGGCCGACTATGCACTTACCGAAGAAGAGAAAAACAAATATTTATTGTATACGGATAATTATAGAGACTCCTTACTCTCTGTGATTCCACCTACAGAAATTATTTATAAAGTTATATTGGCTGACAAACTTAATTACCACGAACAATATGATGATGCCATCAAAGTATTAAAAGGGCCGACCGATTCATGCAAAGATGTCAGCGAAATGCGCTTTCTCGCCTATACGATTTCTGAATCCTACCTTGGCAATGAGGATATTGAAAATCAGGAACGTTATCTCATTTTGTCGGCAATTTCCGATTTGCGTTCATCCACAAAAGAATATATTTCTCTAAGCAAACTGGCTTTATTGCTGTATAAAAAAGGCGACATTGACAGGGCTTACGAATATATGAAATGCTCTCTTGAAGATGGATTATCCTGCAATGCCCGTTCTAGGACGATTGAGGTAGCCGAAATATTTCCGGTTATCGATAAAGCCTATCAGATTAAGAGTTTGCGTATTGAAAGGACCGTTCAAGCCTTATTGGGAGGAATAAGTCTTTTGGCTTTATGTTTGATTGGTGCCATTATCTATGTTTATCGCCAGTTACGAAAACTCGCCGCTGCGCGTCAAGCTCTTGCGGAAGTAAACAAGCAGTTGCAGGAGATGAACGGCAAACTTACTGATACCAACAAAATCAAAGAAGAGTATATTGCCCAATATATTAATCGATGCTCAGTCTATATCGACAAGATTGATAATTATCGCAGGAAACTTGCTAAACTGGCATCAGCATCGAAGTTGGAAGAATTATACAAAACTATTAAATCCGACAGTTTCATTGACGAAGAAAGAACGGAATTCTACAATGAGTTCGACCACACGTTCTTAGTTCTGTTTCCGCATTTTGTTGAAGACTTCAATAATCTGCTCAACGAAAAAGATCGCATATCTCTAAAGAATGGAGAACTGCTCAATACCGAACTACGAATTTTCGCTCTTATCAGACTGGGAATCACAGATAGTACACGTATAGCCGAATTCTTACAATACTCGGTCACGACTATCTATAATTATCGAAGCAAAATACGCAACAAAGCCAAAGGCGATAAAAACGAATTCGAGAATCAGGTCATGAAAATCGGATGACCTGATTCCTGTCTCGCTATTGTAAGAACTGCTGTGCAGCAAGCACCAAGAACATATAATGAGATGAACCTCCACCGAGCACATATTCGGTTTGCTGCCATAGAAACGGAAATGTGAGCAGTTCCGGAAAGTCCGGACGAATCAGAGCTGTCCCCGAAATGACGCCTCCAGGAATATATGACCAATCGGCACGATTGAAACCATAAGCAGTTGTTGCCGACTTTGCTCCTACTCCGGAAGCAAAAGAAGCCTGATTGGAACCCGGATGACAACCGAGAATAAAGTTGAGTGCATTGTAAACAAGCGACTTGGAGAAAATTTCAGGATAAGCAGAAGCCAGGAAATAATGTTCGAAACCAAACCGCTGAATATCCCAACCTGCTCCCCAAATATAAGGACGATACGGAACACCGTAAGGCGTCTCTTTCACCTGACTGTCCAATGATTTTGAATAACCTTTGAGTGCTTCTTTGAAAGAGAGAACGAAAGCCTTCGATCGTTTGTCTTTCATCTGTTCAATCAATTTTTCAACACGAGCAGTGTACCAACCTGTCCGCTTTATCTGTTTAGCCACGGCTTCGCGATTATCCAGAATAAAATTGAGATATAACTTTTCGTTCGTCGTCAGATACAATTCAACGGCTGCTTGAAGCTTCGGATAAAGCGTTTTATCATTGGCAACTTTATAGGTATCGAAGATCTGGCGTGCAATGTTAATGCAATGAACACTTAGCGTATCATTAAAACCTTTCAGAACACGCGAAACAGCGGCAAGATTGGCAGCAGTAGTGAGTTCGCGCGAAGGATTGTTTTCTGTAAAGACCCAGCGATCATCATCATTACCCAATTTTCCGTCAGTCATCGCTGCTGCATCACCCAATAGAACATATTGGCGAAGATTTCCACAGATAATACCTCTATAAAGGCGCCCCAAAGCCAAATATCCATTCACAACGCTTAGTGCACCGTTTTCAACCTGCTGCAAAACGTCGTTTTTTCCGTCTGATTGATGAATTTCAGTTACATGCTTATTCTGATCAATAGCGGTAACATCAATATCAGGATGGAAAGCTTCATATGCCAAAGCAAGAATATAAGACTCGCCAGCTTGCGATTCAATACGAAGATCGAAATCACCTGCATCATGCCAACCACCAACATTCAATCCATTGACAACATCTCCGGCTTTGAATTTCGAAAGTCCTTCTTTCTGATCATATCCATCAATATGATTCTGGGCAGGCGCCATACGTGCATCGTCCATATGACAAAGATCATGCCATACACGATATTTTTCGTTCACTCGCATGTGGCACATCTGAATGGGCAAGAAATATTCGATAACCGGTTGCCAAACGCCTCTATCATAAATATCCTTGCCAATGCGGAAGATGGAAGATTCTGATTTGCCGTATTTAATCTTGTAAAGCCCAGATTCATTCACGTCGGTAAAATCCACTTTCAGATAGTTATATCGCAAAAACTTTCCCCATGCAGTTGGCGATACTTCTTTAACAACCGCCTCTTTATCCGCATCAATGCGAATCACTTGAGCCATCCCAAGTTGTGTATCGCGTATGTCAGTTTCGATGATGGCATTCTTTTCCTGCTGAGGATGATAACCAATTTGTGAAGTCTGAATAACAGGTTGATAGATCCAATCGGAAACAATATTCGGAGTAATAATCCATTTCACAGCTCCTTTCGTAACACCGGGTTTGATTTCGCTCCGAAGAACGAACCAGCCGTTGTTGTGATTCATGCGTCCATCGAACAGTTTCAGATCACCACTCAGAGATTCAATAGTTACCTTACTATACGGATCATCAGGGCGGGAAGTAAACTTACTTCCTACAGCATAAGGTTGTGCAATGATATCATCTGCAACAATCGGACTATAACCCTTTCCAATTAGCCTGTTCATATCTGCCAAAGGCTTTGTTGCATCATGATAATTGCCGGTATGAAGATAGTTAGGAGAAGTCGTCAACAATGGAGAATTGGGTTGTTGCGGATAAATTCCACTTTGCTGATCCATTATCCAAGGCTTACCGAAGAGCGAACCCGGGAAAAATTCCAGATTGAAACCAACTTTGCCCGCAAAAGCTTCCGGAACAGGTCTATCCAAATCGACTGTCACTTCGATGCTTTTTCCTTTACTCTCCACTTTCACCGTATAATTACATTGGAAATCGGGATAAATCATCGGATTAAAACCCGAAAGATGGCGCGATGAATCAGGATAGCATAAAGTGGTTGTAATCGCGTTTCCTTCCGCCTTACGAGTCAACTGTTTCGGAACGGGTTGCCATTGTCCGGGCGTAGCTTCGAAACGTATATCTCCATTTGTCGCCACCCGATGTCCATTCATAATGATACTGACTCCACTCTGATGACCTTCCGGATAGATGTCATCAAAAGCCATCACATTAACACCCTGATTAATAAAATAACCCGAAGGCGTCAAAGTAAAATCCTGTGCCTGCACCACTGTACACGAGATCAAAACAGCAAAAGCCGTTGCAAACCATATATTTATTCTTCGCATATTCTCAGTAACGTTTGAATTTTCATGCTAAGATATGGAATTATTGATTAATGATTCATTAATTTCAATTTTAAATACCTAATATTGCAGTATAAAAAGGAGTTATCTTCTGATATTATCTATTTTCTGTGCCATAACAATTATGGCACAGAATCCTATTTCTCCGGCAGCAGTTTATATTGCAGATCCTTCAGCACGAGTTATGTCGGATGGAAAATTGTATATATATGGTTCCAGAGACGAGTCGCGTGATTACTATTGTTCGAAACAGTACAATGTTTTATCTTCTTCGGATTTGAAACATTGGGATTTAACGAAAGGAACTTTTGCAACTGCAGGAACTAATGATCAGGTATCCTATTCAGATGATATTCTTTATGCTCCGGATTGTGTTGAAAAAGATGGAACAATGACGATTCCTCGGTTCCGAAGACAAGGATTTAATGAGATTTGACAGCTTCTGGTTCGAGTGATAAATATGAAATCCATATAACTAACGCAAACTTATTTCATGAGACAGTGTGGTTCTATTTAATCAATAACAACAATCATTACAAATTGCATAATAATGTTCTCCATTGGAGATACGTTATCAATTATAATATAAACTAAAATTTCTTTAACAATTGACTTGCTTAGAAAATGATTTTGTACTTTTAGCATAAATATAAATGATGTTTCTGTTTATACAGAAAGGATTACCCTAAAAAAGACCAGTGAACATTTACAAAACATATCTTTATCATGAAAAAGAAAGTATTATTCTACATTTTAACCATTTATCTGAGTTTGAGTTCGGCATTTCCATTATACAGCAATGACTTACCCAAGATGGTGACAAAAGCTGAAATGAAAATTCAATTGCAGTGGGTACAAACATATCTGCAAGAACCAAATATAAACTTACCTTTCTCCTTTGTATATAATGGTAAAGAATCTTCTGCATTCTTATCATCGTGGAATCAGGGGAAAAAGACAATTACACTAGACAAAAACCGTACACAATATCAACAGACTTGGACTGACCAACAAACAGGATTAACGGTATGTTGTGTGTCCACTGTTTTCTCTGACTATCCCGTTGTAGAATGGACTGTCTATTTTAAAAATACCAGCAATAAAAATACTCCGATACTCAGTGATATCCAAGGATTAAACATTTCTTTGCAACAAAAAGGGAATAACTCCTATATCCTCCACGGAAATAATGGCGACTTTTGTACAGATGATAGCTATAAGCCTTTTCAAGAAATATTTACAGCAGGTAAATCTTTAATCTTTGCACCGAACTCTTCTGGCAAATCATGCGATGGACCTAAAGGTTGGCCGTATTATAATCTGCAAATGAACAATAGAGGAATGATTATTGCCATCGGATGGCCTGGACAATGGAAAAGTTCGTTTATTTGCGATTCAAATAAAAAACTATCAGTAAAAGCCGGACAAGAACTAATTCATTGCTACCTCAAACCAGGCGAAGAAATTCGCACTCCTCTTATTTCTCTCCTTTTCTGGAATAAAAAAGATATTGCAGATGCTCAGAACCTTTGGCGTCGATATTATTTGGCACACATCATTCCGCATTTCAACGACAAACCGCAACAACCAGCTATGCAGATACAAGTTGGAGCAGCCGACAAAGATACATCTTATGTAAAATCATTTTTAGAAGCAGGAATTAGACCAAATTTATGCTGGCGTGACGCAGGTTGGTATCCTAAGAATTCTGGTCCTTACACTGATAACTCAAACTGGCTGAATACAGGCACTTGGGAATTCGATAAAAAGACTTATCCATACGGCTTCAGACCTTTTTCAAATTGGATACACCGTCAAGGGATGCAGCTTGTCCTCTGGTTCGAGCCCGAACGGGTAGGCGATCCAAAATCATGGTTAGGAACAAACCATCCGGAATGGTTACTGCCGGGTAATGAAGGGACATGCGGTTCTATTCTAAATGAAGGAGATGCAACAGCGCGAGAATGGCTGATCAATCACATCGACAAAATGATCAAATCAGAAGGCATCGATTGGTATCGTGAAGACATGAACGGCGTCGGTCCACTGATTGCATGGCAGAATCATGATACACCTGACCGTCAAGGAATCACTGAAAATCTATATGTACAAGGCCATCTATTCTATTGGGATGCCTTGAAGAATAAAAATCCTAATCTGCATATTGATGCCTGTGCTTCGGGTGGTCGACGCAATGATCTGGAAACTATGAAAAGAGCAGTTCCCTTACTACGCAGTGATTTCCAATGGCCTTCAATGGAAAATGTAATACGAGGCAATCAAGGACACACTTATGGACTCTCATCCTGGTTTCCGTTCCAAGGAACCGGCGTATATGATTACAGCACATATGCTTTTCGCAGTTTTTATCTTCCAAGCTTTGGTATGGGAGGATTAAATGATCAAAACAAAGCCGCACAACAACAAGCCTATTCCGAATGCAGCCAGATCGCTCCAGATATGCTTTTCGGAGATTATTATCCTCTAACGCCATACAGTGTTGATGCGAATCATTGGATTGCTTGGGAATTTCATTGCCCAGAAACAGGTACAGGTTTCGTTCAAGTTTTCCGGAGAGACAGTTGTGAGGATTCGTCTATAACTCTTCAACTAAGAGGCTTAGACTCAAAAACAAATTACCAAATCAGCAACTTCGATAAAAAAGATAAGGTAATCCTCAGCGGAAAAGAATTGGCCAAAGAAGGTTTAAAGATTGAAATAAGCGATAAACCTGGTTCGGCCATCATTATGCTTAAAAAACAATAGTCTATGCAATATAGAGAATCTTCGACTTCCTTACAACTTCAGCAAGATTCTTTAAATAGCATTTATTTCATCAAACAGTCTTCTCGCATGATCCTTTGAAATAGCGATCATGTGAGTCAAGACTTCCGGATTATTGCGCGACGAGTAGGATACGCCAAACGTATAAACAGGAGGTAAAAGCTGCATGCCGGTAAGACGCGCTGTGCCGTCAATCGCAGGCATAATCATTTCTTCGATGGTATATCCCATCGGTCCGTTGCTTGCATAAGCTTCTGCTGGTGCGCCGGCAGTAAAAGATGCAATGAGTTTTTTGCCGACAAGAGCCTTGCCTGAGCTGCCATGTGAGAAACCGTGCCGGAAAGTGTCTTCCATCCATTTATGCATAAGCGATGGCTGACTATACCAGAATACCGGAAACTGAAGTACAATAACATCAGCGTTTACCAGTTTCTGCTGTTCTGCCTTTATATCGATACAATAATCCGGATATAATTCGCAAAGTATATCCAATTCTGCATCAGGCATCAAGCGATGGAATTCTTCTATTATCGTCTTGTTCGCCACTGAATCATTATTCAAGTCTGTATGACCTGCTACAAGTAATACCTTTTTCATTTTTTTTCTGTCTTTATTTATTGTTACAAAATTACAAACTAAATCAATAAAGCCAATTACCTGAATCATCGATTATTCTACCTGAATTACAGATGTCGACAACAGATAAATATATACTCAAATTGTAAAGTCCGCATAGAGAAACAGAATACAAACAAGCCATTAACGTTGAAGGTTGATAAACACATTTCAGGTGTACAGATGTTAGGTTATTCCGGCAAAATAAAATATTCCGCTTCAAATAAAAGCGTGACGATCGTGCCGCCGATCCTGACTCCGGACAAGAATCCTTGCCAAGCAGCCTGGGTATACAAATTAATACTCAACTAGAAAAAGGCAATAACATAGATTTTTGATAAAACAGGATTATCGACCAAAATCGTCCATTTGTATAAGCAAGAAGGAAGATACATTATCAACAGCGTGTAGATCAGCCTATTATGCAGTAATTTTTATTCGAATAAAATTTCCATTTCATTCGGATACGATTATCATTTCATTCGAATGAAATTCCGCTCGCCTTTAATGGCATTTTTGACGGAGAAAACATGAATTTTTGATACAGAATCAATACCGGAAAATTATGATAGAACTGTGAGAAAGAAATAAATTGCACAATTGCATATTTATTAGTAACTTTCGGAACTTTATAATAGAAAGTTCATCATGAAAAAGATTCTAACCCTTTTACTCATTCTAATTGTTTCGGCTACTGTTGCAGCCACAAACAAACATAAAGTAACGCTTTATGGCGATGGTATGCATGATGATACAGAAGCTTTACAATCAATGTTGGACAGCAGAAGTACTCACGTGACTCTTCCCGCTCCCGCAAAACATTACACCATCAGCAGTCCGCTGAAACTCTATTCAAATCAAGAGTTTGTTCTCGATCGCTATACAACCATCCGACTGGCAGACAGTTCAAATTGCTTTATGCTTACGACGGCTGATACGGCAAGCGTAAACATTTCCGTAAAAGGTGGCATCTGGGATTGCAACAACAAAGGACAGCTGCCCAACCCGTTCCATTTCAAGCATCCGCAAGCACCAAAATACAATGGTATCGGAATGTTTTTCCTGAATGTCATGCATCTCACCATCAGTGATCTGACCATCAAAGACCCAACCACGTTTGCCATCACCATTGACAAAACGAACTATTTCACCGTATCAAACATCTATTTTGACTTCAATTATGGCAACCCTTGGGCAACAAATATGGACGGCATTCATCTGAATGGTAACTGCCATTATGGTGAAATCCACAATATTCAAGGCGCTTGCTACGACGATATGATTGCACTGAACACCGAAGAAGGCACAGCCGGACCAATAAGTTTCGTGACTATCAGTGGGTTGTATGCGCACGACTGTCATAGTGCCGTACGACTGATGGCCTGCTCCTATCCACTTACCGATGTGGTTATTGAGAACGTTCATGGCACTTATTTCCAATATTGCGTCGGATTGACTAAATATTATGAAGGTAAAGGAGGCTATTTTTCAGGTATCTCCCTGCGCAATATCTTCGCTTCGAAAGCACCCAGACTCACCGTTTATCAAAAAGACGGTTCGTTTGTCTATCCGTTTATATGGATAGAAAATGACGTCGCAGTAAAATCTCTTTATATATCTGATGTTCACCGCGTTGAAAACACAATTGCAACTCCGACCTTACGGATTGAGAAAGGAGCGACAGTCAATCAGCTCACTTTCCACAATATCTATCAGGAAAATCATACAGGAACGGCTTTCCCCGTTATTTCAAATTCAGGTACAATCAACCATTACGACTTTCGCAACATCGTTTCTAACGGTGATGTTATCATGCAGAACAACGGTGAGATAAAGAATGAAGAAGATTATGGGAACGAGGCAGAATTGAGCAAACTGTTCGAACTTCGCGAACGGAGCGGTCTTCCTAATTTCTTTGCCAAAGCGCAAGCAGGTAAGAATATAAGAGTTTGCTACTTTGGAGGAAGCATCACAGCACAAGCCGGCTGGCGCGTACAAAGTATGGATTATCTCAGAAAGCATTTTCCAAAAGCCACATTTACGGAACAGAATGCAACACTTGGAGGAACAGATTCACAGCTGGGCGTACTCAGAATGAATCACGATGTCCTAAACTTACCGCCAGACTTGGTATTCGTTGAATTTGAAGTCAACGATAGCGGAAACACCTCTGATGTTATCTTGCGGTCGCTAGAAGGTATCGTTCGCAAGATTTGGCGCCAGTATACGAATTGCGACATTTGTTTTGTTTATACCACTACATCGTCTCTTATAGCAGAAACGCCATTCGGTTATATTCATCGTTCGGCATCGGTATCCGAAAAAGTAGCTGATTATTATCATATTCCTTCTATATATCTACCCAGCGATGTTATCAAGCTTCTGAATAAAGACCAACTGATATTGAAAACGCCGGATGGTGTTATGACGGCTGTAGCCGGTGATGAACTGAATGTTTCAAAAGAAAATATGAAAGAAACCGACGGGAAGATCTATTTCTCACCCGATGGCGTTCATCCATACCTGAATACAGGTCACGTACTTTATACGCAAACGCTTATACGCTGCTTAGAGCAAATGGAGAAAATGAAGGGAAAAGAAGCTGTTCATCATCTGGATGAGGCCATTGACGAAAACAATTTCGAAAAATCATCTTCGATAGATATATCCAAACAAGTCAGAACAGGTTCTTGGCGAATGGGCAATATGAGCGACGAACATCTGAAACCTTTCAGCAACTACCTTGATCATGTATGGTGTGCAGAACCGGGTGCATCCATCAGTTTCTCGTTTAAAGGCGAATCGCTGGTATCATACGATATTATCGGTCCCGAAGGTTGTGCTCTCGACGTGACAGTTGATGGAAAGACTCATCGAGTAAATCGTTTTGATGGTTATTGCACCTATTGGCGAATACATAGTTACGTTCTTGCTTCAGGGCTCGAGAAAGACAAAGTCCACCAGGTAACAATCAAAATCACTGATGAAAACCTCGACAAAAAAGTTATTTTATTTGAGCGTAACAGAGGTGACTTCATGAATAATCCAAATAAATACAAACCCGTTGTCTGGTATCTGAACCAGATATTTACATTATAAATAAACATCATGGATATCATTTCGAAAACTTCCCTCTTACTTGTTTTATTCGTTTCGCAGATATGTGTGGCGCAAACAAAACAAATCACGATTGATCCAACCATATCGTTCCAAGAGATGCAATATTTTACGGCGTCGGATGCTTGGAGCGGCGGCTTTGTCGGCAAATATTGGGAAAACACTGAAAAAGAACAGATAGCAAAATGGCTGTTCAGTCAGAAAACCGACGAAGCGGGCAATCCGCAAGGAATAGGGTTATCGTTATGGCGCGTCAATTTAGGAGCAGGAACATTCGAACAGGACGGTGTTGATATCCAACCCATACAACGCAGAGCCGAATCATTTCTGACTGTCGACGGGAAACATTACGATTGGGGTAAATGCACCAGTCAGCAATATTTCATGAAGAAGGCCGTAGAATATGGCTGTAATAATTTTCTTTTGTTCTCGAACTCCCCATTAGTACAATACACTTTGAATGGCAAAGGATGGAGTGCAAGCGACACAACCGCGAACATACGTCCGGACTGTTACGGCAAATATGCAAACTATCTGGCAACTGTTGCTGCACATTTTATCGACATGGGATGGAATATTTCTTATATCAGTCCGATCAACGAACCACAAATAGAATGGAATACGCCGCGACAAGAAGGTTCACCATGGAAAAACAGCCAAATAAAAAAGATGGTAACAGCTTTGGATGAAAGTATGTCTACCGATAAAAAGTTCGATAATACCCACATTTTAGTAGGCGAAAGCAATGAGATGACTCAACTGTATGCAAACGGAGGAGAAAGAAGCCGCTTTGGCAAAGACAACAGTGAGACACCCGATTACCAAATACGAAACCTGTTCGAGCGGAACAGTCCATACTATATAGGTAACCTAAAACACGTTCCGTCCTTGATTGCAGCCCATTCATACGGGAATCATACAACGAACAAACTGCTGAAAGAGACGCGTGCGAAAGTAAAAGAAGAGTGCGAAAAGTATCATCTCCATTTTCAAGAAAGCGAATGGTGCATGCTTCCCGGTATGAAACTACCGATGGATGGCTTCACCAGCGATTGGAAAGATGAAAATGGCGGAGGGATACAGGAAGCATTACTGCTCGGGCGATTGATCTATTCGGATGTCGTTTACGCCGGTTCGGAAAGCTGGAGCTATTGGAAAGGGATGGAACTGAATGGCAGTCGATCGCTGATAGGCCTTTACGCCAAAGACAATAATATCTTTAACGGCGGAACAGCAGCGACAAACAAAATATTATGGGCTTTAGGTAACTACAGTTTTTTCGTTCGCCCTGGTTACAAGCGTATCTCACTTTCAGGAGCCGATGATCTAAACACACTGATTGGAACCGCATTCATTGCTCCCGATCACACAAAGATCGTTGTGGTTTTTACCAATTCAAGCTTCCACAAAGAACAGATTTCTATACAATTACCTAAAACATTCAAACGCAAAGGACAGAAAGTTACTGTATACAGAACAGACGAACGAACCGATTTAGCCTACATTTTATCGGGCGACTTGACTTCTTCTTATTCAGTTGAACCCCGATCTCTGACAACATTTGTCATAGAAAAATTTTAACATACTTTATATCGGTCTTATGCAGCGTTTTTTTCGTTATAAGCATCTATATATTGTATTTAAAACAATAGAAAATGAAACTATCAATATTAGTTGCAATGACGACACTAACGACTGGCACACTGTTCGGTTGCTCAAATGACAGCAACGGAACACCCAACACCACAAAACAAATCAAAACGGTTGAAGCTAAAGTACGTGAAGATATTCACCTGACTTCTGATGGAGAGAAGATCAATAACCAGGTACGTACGTTTTCATTTAATCTATTCCGAGAAGTAGCCAAAGCGGAAAAAGAAACCAATTATTGTCTTTCCCCGCTCGGTGTCACTTTTGATATGGGAATGGTTATGAACGGCGCTGATGGCGAAACACTTAAACAAATGCAGAACGCACTTGGATTCTCTGGTTTTGCACTAAAAAACATCAACGAATATATCAAAACCATGCGCACTTCGCTGCCGGAGCTGGACAACCTCAGCGTTTTCACCGAAGCCAACAGTATCTGGGCGAAAAAGGGATTGACCTTCAGAAATGAATATATCGCCATCAACAAAACCTATTATGATGCAGAAATCAAAGAAAATCTTTCGTTTGATAACAACACTGTCAAAGAAATCAACGAATGGTGCAATAAAAAAACAAAAGGACTGATACCTGACTTTTTAAATGATATCCCTGATGATCTTGTCTCCTTAATATTAAATGCTCTTTATTTCAAGGGAACATGGGAATCACCTTTTGATACAAATGCAACCAACGATAAACCATTTTATCTCGCAGATGGTTCGCATCAAACAGTTCACATGATGCATCAAGATATTGAAACTGACGCCATGAGCGACGGAGACGTAACGATTGTTGAACTGCCTTATGGCAACAGCGCTTTCAGTATGTATGTATTCATGCCAACCAATACAAATAATTCTATTGATGCACTGCTGACAACTATCAATGCTGATACTTGGACAAAATGGATAAACGCCATGGATTATAGCGAAGTGGTTCTTTCGCTGCCTCGTTTCCAGATGAAAGACAATAGAGAACTGACAGATATACTGAGGATATTAGGCATCAAAGATGCATTCGGTGCAACACCCAACTTCTCAAAAATGAGTCCATCATTCCTCAACATCTCTTCAGTAAAACAGAAAACAGCTATCGAAGTAGCTGAAGAAGGCACTGTAGCTGCAGCAGTAACCGGAACAGAAATGGTCGGTTCCGCCGGACCAGCTGCAGAACCGAAGACAATTAAAGCGAACTTCAACCATCCGTTTGGTTTTGTTATATCCGAAAAAAGCACGGGAAGTATTCTCTTCGCCGGCAAAGTGGGCAATCCGCAATAAAAAAATCTTCTTGCATATATATATATTAAAAAAACCTCCTGGCTCTATTCTCCTTTGAGCCGGAGGTTTTTTATTGCCCAAAAACAATTTTCGTATTTGCCAGACTTGAATATGTACAAAAAGCGTACATTTGCAAAAACAACTTTTAATAGACCATGAACATTAAATATTCCATTTTACTATTGTCGGCAGTACTGATGTCGGCTGATGCATATGCATATTCGGTAAACGCTTTGCCTGAAGTTTATCAATCCGCTCCTAAAAATCAATGGAAAGGGAAAAAAGTTGCCTATTTAGGTGATTCGATCACTGATAAGATTCATGTGGGAACGACCAAAAACTATTGGCAATATCTACAGGAAATGCTTGGAATCGAACCGATTGTATATGGCATCAATGGTCATCAGTGGAACGGCATACTTGAACAGGCGAAGAAACTGAAAGCCGAACAGGGCGATAAGATAGACGCCATCTTCATCTTTGCCGGAACAAACGATTACAATGGAAGCGTTCCTTTAGGTGAATGGTATACGACGAAAGAAGAGGAGACACGAGTTTCCGGACCGTCGACCGCTATCCGCAAAAAAAGAATCATGGAAATGGATAACAAAACAGTACGTGGACGTATCAATATGGCGATGGATTATTTGAAAACAAATTTCCCGACACAACAGATCATCGTTCTGACACCTATACACCGCGCCTTCGCACAGTTTGGAGAGAAAAACATCCAACCGGACGAATCATTTCCCAACGCATTAGGATTATATATCGACGACTATGTAAGCGCTATCAAAGAAACGGCAAATGTTTGGGCTGTTCCTGTTATCGACCTCAACAGCATCTGCGGGCTCTATCCACTCAAAGATGAATATGTGCGCTATTTTCATGACGGGAAGACCGACCGCCTTCATCCCAATGCAGAAGGTCATTATCGGATGGCTAAAGCATTGATGTATCAATTATTAGCCTATCCGTCGGATTTTAAATAGTCTATTCTTTGCCAAATAAAAAGATTGACGTATCTTTACTGCACAAAATAACTTTGCTTTCACTCAAAAATAAATATTTATGAAAAATGTTACATTTATATTGATGACCGCAGCTGCGCTTACGGCTTGCTCGGGCACGCAAAAGAATAATATAAATACAATAAAAGAAGATACAAATTTCAACTATGTGGTAGATCAGTTTGCTGATATACAGGTATTACGCTATAAAGTACCCGGTTTCGAATCGCTCTCACTTCAGCAAAAGGAACTGCTCTACCATCTTTCGGAAGCAGCACTTATGGGACGCGACATCCTTTTCGATCAGAACTGCCGTTACAATCTCCCGATACGTCGTACGCTGGAAGCTATATATAAAGAATATAAAGGCGACCGTAAAGATGCTCAGTTCGTTGCATTGGAAACCTATCTGAAACGGGTTTGGTTTGCCAATGGCATACATCATCATTATGCTGAAGACAAATTTGTTCCCGGTTTCACGGAAGATTTCTTCAAAAATTGCGTTTCACAAATCGAGGCTTCAAAGTTGCCGCTCCGTCAAGGACAAACAGTTGATCAGTTTCTGAAAGAGATTAGTCCCGTCATATTCGACCCCAAAGTAATGCCGAAGCGGACGGTGCAAAGTGGCGATGAAGATTTGATCCTCGCTTCTGCCAATAATTATTATGGTGGCGGTATTACTCAGAAAGAAGTTGAGAATTTTTATAAACAGCTGAAAGTAGGCAAAGACACCATCAGACCTATCTCTTACGGACTGAACAGTCGCTTGGTAAAAGAGAATGGCAAAGTAGTTGAGAAAGTCTGGAAAGTAGGTGGACTCTATTCGGCAGCTATCGAAAAGATTGTTGATGAACTGCAAAAAGCCTCTGCTTATGCCGAAAATGATGCACAAAAAGTAATCATCAGCAAATTGATTGATTACTATCGTTCAGGCGATCTGAAAGCATTCGATGCCTATTCCATTCTTTGGGTAGAAGACACAGTATCCGACGTGGATTTCGTCAACGGATTCATAGAAACTTATGGAGATCCACTGGGAATGAAGGCCAGTTGGGAATCGACAGTGAACTTCATCAATAAAGATGCCACCAAACGGACCAAGATAATCAGTAATAATGCACAATGGTTTGAAGATCATTCGCCGGTAGACAAACGTTTCAAAAAAGAGAAAGTCAAAGGCGTAAGTGCCAAAGTGATTAATATTGCCATGTTGGGTGGCGACTGCTATCCTTCCACTCCTATTGGAATCAATTTGCCTAATGCAGACTGGATCCGCCGAGATTATGGTTCGAAATCAGTTACTATCGAGAATATTACAGAAGCCTATGACAAAGCGTCACAAGGAAATGGATTCAGCGAAGAATTCACATGGAGTGACAATGAACGCAATGCCATCAAAAAATATGGTTTTATCACGGATAATCTGCATACCGACTTACACGAATGTCTCGGTCATGGTTCTGGAAAATTATTGCCTAATACCGATCCGGATGCTTTAAAAGCCTACAGTTCTACGCTCGAAGAAGCACGTGCCGATTTATTCGGTCTTTATTATCTGGGAGATGCCAAATTGGTCGAGCTTAAACTTGTTCCGGATGCAGAAGCATATAAGGCAGAATATTACAAGTATATCATGAATGGTTTGATTACACAACTGGTACGTATCGAACCGGGCAAGAATGTTGAAGAAGCGCACATGCGCAACCGTCAGCTGATTGCGAAGTGGGTATACGAAAAAGGAAAAGCCGATAAAGTGATTGAATTGAAGGAACGGGACAATAAGACATTCGTTGTTATCAACAATTATCAGAAACTACGCTCGTTGTTCGGTTCTCTGCTGGCAGAAGTTCAACGGATCAAGAGCGAAGGCGACTATGCTGCAGGCAAACGATTGGTAGAAGATTATGGTGTAAAAGTTGACCAGACTCTTCACGCTGAAGTTCTTGCACGTTATGCCAAGTTGCATCTGGCACCTTATAAAGGATTTGTCAATCCGGTCATGAAAGAAGTCAAAAACAAAGAAGGTAAAGTAACAGATGTAGTATTGGATTATAGCGAAAGCTATGTAGATCAGATGATGCGCTACAGTCACGATTATTCATTCCTTCCTTCTTACAACGAATAGACAATGGAACTTCAGGAAGAAATTAAAACGATTCGGGTAGAACTGCGTTCTATCATGAACGGTATCACTGCGACAAGCATGCGGGAGAAAGGTGTGCACTACAAACTGAACTTCGGCGCATCTCTTCCGGATATCCAACGCATTGCATCACAGCATCAACCTAACGCAGAATTAGCTCAAGCGCTTTGGAAGGAAGATGTTCGTGAATTTAAAATACTGGCAACCATGCTACAACCGGCAGATCAGTTTACTGTTGAACAAGCTTTGAAATGGACGGAAACTATCCCATATTTGGAAATTGCTGAACATTGTTGCCGTAATCTCTTTTCGAAAATAGAACAAAAAGAGGAATTGATATCCGAACTGTTCAAAAAAGCAGAGATGCCGTATGCCCGGACAGTAGCCTTTCTGGTTGGCGTTAATCTGCTTGCACAAAGAAAAGCTATCGGTGAAGAAACAATTTCTGAGCTTGTACATGAAGCAAACTATTCTCTCTTATCTGAAGCCGTTGCGCCCATAGAAAAACAGGCAGCTGTCAAACTGCTGAAGTTCTATGGCAGGCAATCGCCAGAACAAGCGAAGCTGGCTATAGAAGCATTAGGAGCACACCTTCACGAAGGAAATGCAGAACTGAATGAGTACTATAACGAGCTAAAGTTTGAATTCGATTATTACAAATAAAGAGTTACAATTACAAATAAATACACTAACTTTGTCGATGCTTGAGAAGAGCATTAAACGAAATGGATTCGAAACGATTAACAGATATGAATGAGATATTAACACAATATCTCGAGAAAAAGAAAATGAGGAAAACGGAAGAACGCTTCATGATTCTACGTTGTATCTGTAGTTTTCCCAGCCATTTTGATATTTCCCAACTATCACAAAAACTGGAAGAAATCAATTTTCATGTAAGCCTGGCGACACTATATAATACGCTAGATATTCTTGAAGATTGTCGTATCGTAGTCAGGCATCAAAGCATACAATCCACTTTATACGAATTAAGAATATTAGCTGAAACACATCAACATCTGATTTGTACTAAATGTGGAGCCATAAGAGATCTTAAAAATGTTTCCTTGAAACAGAACATTGAGAATCTTAAGATTCCGCGTTTCAATGCCGAATATTATGCGTTATATATTTATGGTATTTGTAGCAAATGCAAATACAAACTTTCCCGAAAGAAACAAATTTGAATATTAACAAACAGTCTATATAAGTAAAAAAATGAAAGTAGATGTTTTATTAGGCTTACAATGGGGTGACGAGGGCAAAGGTAAAGTTGTCGATGTCTTAACTCCGAATTATGATGTAGTAACCCGTTTTCAAGGGGGTCCGAATGCCGGACATACATTAGAGTTTAATGGTGAAAAATATGTATTGCGTTCTATTCCTTCCGGAATTTTCCAAGGTGGAAAGATTAACATAATCGGCAATGGCGTTGTGCTTGATCCATTATTGTTCCAACAGGAAGCAGAAGCATTAGCTGCTAGTGGCCATGACCTGACCAAACAGTTATATATTTCAAAGAAAGCACACCTGATTCTGCCTACTCACCGCATTCTGGACGCTGCTTACGAAGCATCAAAAGGCAAAGGAAAGATTGGTACAACCGGAAAAGGAATTGGTCCGACATATACTGACAAGATCAGTCGTAATGGCGTACGTGTAGGTGACTTGCTTCATGATTTCGATGAAAAATATGCCGCAGCTAAGGCTCGTCACGAAGCTATCCTCCGTTCATTGAACTATCAGTATGATATTACAGAATTAGAAAAACAATGGTTTAAAGCTTTAGACTATCTGAAACAGTTCCGCCTGATCGACAGCGAACATGTGATCAACAACTTCCTTAAGGATGGCAAATCAATCTTAGCTGAAGGTGCACAGGGAACGATGTTGGATATCGACTTCGGTTCATATCCTTTCGTTACTTCCTCAAGTACTATCTGTGCAGGATGTTGCACCGGTTTAGGTGTTTCACCTCATAGCATCGGAGATGTTTATGGTATCTTCAAAGCATACTGTACACGCGTTGGCAGTGGTCCATTTCCAACAGAACTAAATGATGAAACAGGAAAGAGAATCCGTCAGGTCGGTCATGAATATGGAGCAGTCACGGGTCGCGAACGCCGTTGCGGTTGGATTGACTTGGTAGCGCTTCGTTATGCTATCATGATTGATGGTGTCACCAAACTCATCATGATGAAAAGTGATGTTCTGGACGGCTTCGAGAAAGTGAAAGCTTGCGTATCCTACAAAGTAAACGGAAAAGAAACCAATGAATTCCCGTTTGAAATCAATGACGGCGTAGAACCCGTATATGTTGAAATGCCGGGATGGAATGTCGATATGACAAAGATGAAGAGCGAAGATGAATTCCCTGAAGAATTCAATGCCTACCTTTCATTCCTGGAAGAAGAATTAGGTGTTCCTATTAAGATCGTATCTGTTGGTCCGGATCGCGAACAAACAATTATCAGATATACCGAAGATTAAGTCGAAATATTACAAAATGGCAGAAGACCACATGAATCAGATGTGTTCTACTGCCATTTTTGTTTTTGGCAAGTTTTTTGTATATAGATAAATGTAGAAACATTTAAAATTAGAATTTTATGAGTATTAGTTTGTATTGGATTATATTTATTGGTTTTGCTATTCTTAGCTGGTTAGTCTCTTCGAACTTGCAACGCAAATTCGAGAAGTATTCACAAATAGCCATGCCAAATGGCATGACCGGAAAAGATGTTGCCGAAAAGATGCTGCACGACAATGGCATCTATGATGTTCAAGTGACGTCTACTCCGGGTCATCTGACTGACCATTACAATCCGGCGAATAAGACGGTCAATTTAAGTGAGTCCGTGTATTATAACAACAGTATTGCTGCAGCTGCAGTAGCTGCACATGAATGTGGTCATGCCGTTCAACATGCTCATGCGTATGCACCGTTAAAAATGCGCTCAGCACTGGTTCCTGTTGTCAGTTTTGCTTCAAACATCATGACATGGGTCCTTTTGGGCGGAATGTTATTAATCCACTCGTTTCCGCAATTGCTGCTGTTTGGTATCATTTTGTTTGCAACAACGACCTTGTTCAGCTTTATCACTTTACCGGTGGAAATCAATGCCAGCAGAAGAGCACTTGCATGGTTGAGCAACGCAGGCATAACCAATGCTTACACACACGACAAAGCTGAAGATGCTTTACGTTCAGCCGCTTACACTTATGTGGTAGCTGCTTTAGGATCACTTGCCTCTTTACTATATTATATTATGATATTTATGGGAGGAAGAGATCGGAACTAACTAATTATAAAGCCATGAAGAAGAAACTATTTTCTATAACAAGTGTCATCAGTCTGGCAAGTCTGATGATGCTTTTTTCTGTTCCATGTTTCGGCAACAGCCGGATAAAACCTACAACTCTGACTTGTGAATATATGCAGAATCCAAGTGTTGTGGATGTGCAATCTCCCCGTCTGTCCTGGATTAATGAAGTGATTTCAACGACAGTAAGAGGCGAAAAACAGCAGGCTTACAGAATAGGCGTTGCCTTCTCAAAAGAGAATCTGCTCAAAAACAAGTTTGACGTATGGGACAGTGGAAAAGTTAATTCTTCAGATTCCTATCTTGTTTCTTATAAAGGGAGTAAACTCCTTTCCACAAAAGATTATTGGTGGAAAGTGATGGTTTGGGACAGCAAAGGCGCTGCTTCTGTCTGGAGCGAACCTGCCCATTGGGGAATGGGACTCCTTTCTCCCAACGAATGGAAAGCAAAATGGATCGGGGCGCCCTGGCAAGGAGAAGAAGCGAGAAAGATTATTGAGAAGGGACAATCTCAACCTCAGACTTATCCTTCTTATCCGGCCCCTCTTTTCAGAAAAGCTTTTGCGGTCAACAAAGAGATAAAATCAGCTAAAGCCTTTGTTACCGGACTTGGTTATTTTGAATTCTATATCAATGGGAAGAAAGTAAGTGACGACTGCCTGGTTCCTAACTTTACCAACTTTACGGTTCGTAACGATCTTAAGAACGCCGGCATTGCTATCGACAATAATTTCCGTGGATACCGTGTCTTGTATTTGGCTTATGATATCACGAATCTGCTACAAAAGAAGAATGTTGCCGGTGCCATCATTGGTGATGGATTCTATGACTGTACTTCACATTGGGTATCTTCTTTCGGCTCTCCACGCTTTCTCTGTCAGATAGAAATCACTTTTAAAGACGGGGAAAAACAATATATATACAGCGACAATACATGGAAAGTCAAGGCATCTCCAATCATTATGAACGGAGTCTATGATGGTGAGATATATGATGCAAACAAGGAAACCGGCAATTGGGCAACAACNCTTTGCGATGATTCGAAATGGGAAACGGCTGTATTGCGCCAGGCTCCCACAGGGAANCTTACGGCGAACACCTCTCCGACTGACAAAGTGACAGAAGTGCTTCACCCTGTTTCACTGGTCAAACAAAAAGATGGAACCTATGCCGTTGATTTCGGNAAAGAAGTTTCAGGATGGATNCATTTTAAGNACATTCAAGGNACAAAAGGAGATACATTGAANGTCAAGTATATTTGTGAATCACCTCTNGGCGTNCAAAAATATATTTTCAAAGGCGGATCTGCAGAAAGCTATGCACCCCGGTTTACGTGGTATGTATTCAGCAAAGCCATCATCAGNGGCGTCAATAATCTGACTGCTGATAATCTGACTGCCGAGGCCGTCAATACGGATGTAAAAATTACGTCCGTATTCAAGACATCCAATGACCTATTCAACAAGATCAACGATATTTGGGAACGTTCGCAACTGGATAATATGCACGGATGCATAGCCAGCGACTGTCCTCATCGTGAACGTTCGCCATATACAGGCGACGGACAAGTGTCCTGTGTCACAGTGATGCACAATTTCAATGCAGCTGCATTCTATACAAAATGGACTCGTGATATGCGCGATGCCCAGAATATTGAAACCGGTTATGTTCCCAACGGAGCACCATGGCAACCGGGATGTGGTGGCGGTGTAGCTTGGGGCGCAGCCATGAATATCATTCCATGGGAGTTTTATCTCCATTATGGCGACAAGAAAATGCTTGAAGATAATTATACGGCAATGAAAGAACAGGTTCGCCATATGCTCACCTGGCAAACAAAAGAAGGGACAATGTACCAGCAGGAAGCAAGTCTGAATGAAACGAAACCGATGTATTGGTTGAACTTAGGCGATTGGGCTCCTTCCTATAAAAACCCGTCAGATGAATTAGTTCATACATTTTTCCTCTGGCGTTGTGCGGACTATACGGCAAAAGCAGCAAAGGCGCTTGGCAACATGAACGACTTCCAACATTATTCATCCATCGCAGAAAAAGTAAAGCAGGCCTTCAATAAAAAGTTCTATGATGCTGACAATAAAACATACGGCGATTATGGAAGTAACATCTATGCATTAAAGATAGGTGTTCCTCAAGACCATCAGCAGGAGGTCAAAAACACACTGCGCACAGAGATTTCACAACAATATAAAGGTCATCTGAACACAGGCATGTTCGGCACTCAATTTTTCTTTGAGACATTAGCGGCTAACGATATGAATGATTTAGCTTACGAAGCCATGAACAAACAGGACTTTCCAAGTTATGGCAACTGGATCAATCAGGGAGCCACAACCACATGGGAACAATGGAACGGAGCAGACTCGCATAATCATCCAATGCTTGGTGGCGGATTGAATTGGTTTTATAGAACACTGGCAGGAGTTAATGCAGATGAAAACGAACCGGGATACAAGCATATAATCATCAGACCTCTCCTTTCGGAAGTTAATGATGTATATTATTCCAATATGACTCCATACGGAAAAGTCATTTCAGAAATACACAATCAGTCCGGATCCATTACGATGAACGTAACTATTCCTGTTGGCAGTCATGCAACCGTATATATTCCAGTCAAAGGATCTCAATCTGTAGTCCGTGAAAACAAAGCTGATATTAATTCAGTTCCATATATAAAGATTATTGGCAATGAAGGCAACTATTTTGTTGTAAATATTCAACAAGGAACATATCATTTCACAGTGCAATAATTATGAAACTGAGCTATATCTTTCATAGCGGATTTGTAATCGAAGGGGATGGTTATTCAATCCTCATCGATTACTATAAAGATACGGGTAAAACGGATCAAAAAGGATTTGTGCATGATGAGTTATTAAAACGATCAGACACCTTATATATATTAGCCTCCCATTTTCATCCGGACCACTTCAATCCGGAAATATTAAAATGGAAAGAAGAGAAAAAGAACATCATCTATGTTCTTTCAAAAGACATTCTCAAGCACAGAAGAGCTGCTAAAGAAGATGCCATTTTCATCAAAAAGGGTGAATGCTACGAAGACGAAAATATTCATATCAAAGCTTTCGGGTCAACAGATTCCGGTGATTCTTTTCTCATTAAAGCAGGTGGAAAACAAATCTTCCATGCAGGTGATTTGAATAACTGGCATTGGCAGGATGAATCGACACCTCAAGAAGCAGCCCAAGCAGAAAAAGACTATCTCAAAGAACTGGAAGACATAGCAAAAGAGACTGATCATTTGGATTTGGCCATGTTTCCGGTTGATCCTCGCATTGGGACAAACTTTATGAAAGGAGCGCAACAATTTGTTGCACGAATAAAGACAGATATTTTTGTTCCTATGCATTTCTGGTGCAGGCCAAAAGAAATCCAATCATTCGGAGCCATAGCTAAGGCTAACGGAAGCCGATTCGTTTTGCTTTCAATTCCTGGAAAGAGCATAGAATTCTAACAAATAAACAATATCCAAATGGAAATAAAAAGTCATTTTGACCATTTCAATATCAATGTTCAAGATATCAATCGGAGCATTGATTTCTATCACAAAGCGTTAGGACTCACGGAACATCACCGCCATGAAGCTTCTGATGGTTCATTTACGCTTGCTTATCTGACTGATCATTCAAGCCACTTTCTTTTAGAACTGACTTGCCTTCACCAGCATGAAGGCGCTTACGAGCTGGGAGACAATGAGAGTCATATTTGTTTTCGCGTTGAAGGTGATTATGATGCCATTCGTGAATATCACCGCCAATTAGGATGCATCTGTTATGAGAACGAAGCAATGGGTTTATATTTCATCCATGATCCGGATGATTACTGGATTGAAATACTGCCTGTTAAATAATAGATGTGAGATATATTTCCTTTTATTTCGGTTTTTTTTCATTAAATATATGGTGAGTTGGTTTATTCGCCTTATATTTGCTTTCAATAATTCATTATTAATCGTAGAAAAGAATCATGGAGAAGCCTTATGTAGTAGGTATCGATATTGGTGGAACCAATACGGTTTTCGGTGTAGTTGATGCAAGAGGTCAAATCTTGTACAGTGGTGCAATCAAGACGGGCAATTATCCTGACATTAATGATTATGTCAGCGAACTTGCCAAAGGTTTAAAACTTGTCATTGAACAAGCTGGTGGTAAGGATGTAATCAAAGGTATAGGTGTTGGAGCTCCTAACGGAAACTTCTTCAACGGCTGTATTGAATTTGCTCCAAACCTTCCTTGGAAAGAAAAGATTCCATTGGCACAGCTGATCAGTGAAAAAGTAGGCATACCTGTAGCATTGACAAATGACGCCAATGCAGCTGCCATAGGTGAAATGACATACGGTGCTGCACGTGGTATGAAAGACTTTATCGTTATCACTTTGGGAACAGGTGTAGGTAGCGGTATTGTTATTGGTGGTAATCTGGTTTACGGACACGATGGTTTCGCTGGCGAATTAGGCCATGTCATCATGCGTCGTAATAACGGTCGTTTATGTGGTTGCGGTCGTACAGGCTGTTTGGAAGCTTATGCTTCTGCAACAGGTGTTGCTCGCACTGCTCGCGAATATCTGGATATTCGCAAAGACCCGAGTTTATTGCGCGATTTGGTTCCTGATAACATCACATCCAAAGATGTATTTGATGCAGCAGCCAAAGGTGATGCATTAGCTATCGAGATTTTTGAGAAGACAGGTACGATTCTAGGTGAAGCATTCGCCGACTTCGTTGCATTCTCAAGTCCTGAGGCAATCATTCTGTTCGGTGGCTTGGCAAAAGCAGGCGACTTGTTGATGGCTCCTATCAAGCGCTCAATGGACAAGAACATGCTGAAAGTATTTGCAGGCAAGACCAAACTGTTGTTCTCACAACTGAAAGAAAGCGATGCAGCTGTATTAGGTGCAAGCGCTCTGGGCTGGGAACTGAAATAAGATTTGTAAATTTATTAAGGCACGCGATATACAGAGATTGTCTATTGCGTGCCTAAATTATATTATAATGCTTCATCCTCTACATCAATTCGTATATTGCCCCAAATGCGGTGCCAAGTCTTTTGTTGAACATAACGAGAAATCCAAACAATGCAAGGCTTGCGGATTCGTATACTATTTCAATCCTTCTTCTGCTGTAGCTTGTTTCATTAGAAATTCCAAAGATGAGCTTCTGTTGGTACGCAGAGGAAAAGAACCGGGGAAAGGAACATTAGATACACCCGGTGGATTTGTCGACATGTTTGAATCCGGCGAAGAAGCGGCCCATAGAGAAGTGAAGGAAGAAACAGGATTGGACATCAAAGATTGTCGTTATCTCTTTTCAATACCCAACATCTATTTGTATTGTGGTTTTGAAGTCCATACTCTCGACATGTTCTTCGAATGTAAGATCGATTCGTTTGAAGGAGCCAAAGCTGCCGATGATGCTGCAGAGATTATTATCCTCCCGATAGACAAACTGAACGCAGACGACTTCGGACTGCAATCAGTAAAAAAAGCTGTCACAAAGTACAGCAATAAATAGTATATACTCTTGATTGAAAAAGTATATACTTTCACACCCTAAAAGTATATACTTTCATGTATCAAAAGTATATACTTTCGCATACCAAAAGTATATACTTTTTCAAAGCGCACTCATTATATAACATTTCATACCATTTTATGAGTGAAAGCTGACAAACAAACATTTGGTTTTACTCTAAATTATCCTTAAATTTGCAACATGTTACGAAGGAGTTACGTTTATATCATAAACACTAAAGAAAGAGTGATGAAAAAAATATTAATCCCATTGTGCCTATTGATCATGAGCGAAGTTGCTTATAGCCAACGTTCGCATCAGTTTGACACATCAAATCGCTTGTTCAATGAAGGAAAAGAGTTCTTTTGGCTGAAAAACTATTCAGGATGCATCGACAAACTGGAAGCATTTAAGCAAAAAGCCACCGATGCCGACTTAATACAAGAAGCTGATTATATGCTTGTGTGCTCGGCATACGAACAAGGCCGTCCAAAAGCTGAAGAACTTCTAAAAGATTATCTGGAAACTTATCCCGATTCACGCCACAGCGATGAGATAGACTTTCTGATAGGTTCGGTACACTTCGGACGTCAGGAATATCAAAAAGCCATCTATTGGTTCAATGAGGCAAATATTGACATGCTTAGTCCGGAACAACAAGAGACTTATTCTTTCCGTTTGGCCTATTCTTTATTGCAAACGGGAGATAAGGAAAAAGCACGTGGATACTTCGCACGTATCGCTCAAGTGGGAAAAACATATAAAGAAGCTGCTTCATACTATGTAGCTTATATCGATTATGCAACAGGACAATACAACAATGCCTTAATCGAATTCACGCGGCTGAAAGAGAATCCCGAATTCAAAGAACAGTCATTGTATTATATCGCCCAAATCTATTTCATACAGAACAAGTTTGAGAAAATAACAAGCGAAGGCGAGTCTCTGCTTTCGACCTATCCGGGCAGTAAAAACAACACGGAGATATATCGGATCCTTGGTAATTCCTATTATCAGTTAGGCGATGAAAACAAGGCAATAAGCCGTCTGAGCAAATACTATACAATGACTGAGCATCCTTTACGCAGCGACTTATACATTTTAGGTGTCTGCTATTATAACAAAGGCGAATACAACAATGCCGTGAAGATGCTAGGACAGACGGTAAAAGAGAATGATGCTCTTAGCCAGAACGCCTACTTATATCTGGGACAAAGTTATCTGAAATTGAAAGACAGAAACAATGCCCGCATGGCTTTTGAAACCGCTTCTTCTGCCTCTTACGACAAGCAAGTGAAAGAAGCAGCCATGTATAATTACGCATTACTGATTCACGAAACGAATTTTACCGGATTTGGAGAATCCGTTACAGTCTTTGAGAACTTCCTTAATGAGTTCCCGAATTCCAAATACGCAGACAAAGTAAACGACTATCTGGTTGAAGTCTATATGACGACTAAAAACTATAGTGCAGCTCTGAACTCTATCAACAAAATCAAGCAACCGAGTCAAAAGATTCTGGAAGCGAAACAGGATATTTTATTCCAATTGGGTACGCAGGCTTTCACAAACATGAAAACCGACGAAGCAATAAAACTCTTCAATCAATCAATCGCATTAGGCGAATACGATCCGGAAGCACGCAGTAATGCTTACTTCTGGCGTGGCGAATCCTATTATCGTCTGCAAGAGTTCGAGAATGCCATCAGTGACTATCGTACTTATCTGAATAATACACGTCAACGCAGCACAGATACGTATGCTCTTGCGCATTATAACTTGGGATATAGCTATTTCAAGCAAAAAGATTATCCGACAGCTTTGAGCAGTTTCCGCAAATACACGGAATTGGAAACAAACAAACAGGCTGCAGCTCTTGCAGATGCCTACAATCGTATTGGCGACTGTTTGTATCAAAGCCGCCAATTCACTGAGGCGAATGAAAACTATACGCGTGCTGAACAACTGCAACCTTCAGCCGGCGACTATTCGCTCTATCAGAAAGGATTCCTTTTGGGATTGCAGAAAGATTATGCAGGCAAAGTTAAATCTTTGGACCGATTGATACAAGAATATCCGCAATCACAATATGTTGACGATGCTTTGTTTGAAAAAGGACGGACATACTTACTGATGGACAATAATTCTGCAGCTGCACAAGCCTTTGAGAAACTGACGCGTGAATTTCCTCAAAGCAGCAATGCCCGTAAGGCCGGTGTCCAGTTGGCATTGATTTACTTCAACAATAACCAACTGGAAAAAGCTGCCGATGCCTATAAGAAAGTAATCAGCGAATATCCGGGAAGTGATGAAGCCAAGACTGCACTTCAGGATTTAAAATCAGTTTATATCGAACTGAATGATATTAATTCATATGCCAACTATGTCAATACGTTAGGTGGAAGTGTTCGTCTGGAAACAAGCGAGCAGGATTCGCTCACCTATATGGCTGCCGAAAAACTATTTATGCGGGGTGATAATGAAGGCGCTCAACGCAGTCTGACCAAATATCTGCAATCATTCCCGAACGGTTCATTCAGTTCAAATGCCAACTATTATTTGGGAAGCATCGCATTCAACAAGAAAGACTACAAAGAAGCTGAGAATCACTTCAGAGCCGTTATTAAAAGTGGTGACACTAAATTCATGGAAGAAGCTGTTGCTCGCACTGCCGAAATACAGTATCTGAATAAAGACTTCACTTCTGCCGAACAAAGTTTCAAACAACTTCAAGCGATTGCAGAAAAGCCTGAAAACAAACAAGCAGCACATTTGGGCATATTACGCTGTGCACAGCAGAATGGTAAATCAAAAGATGCCCTTCTTGCAGCCGACGAACTGCTGAAAGAAAGCAAACTTTCACCTGAAGTCAGTGTTGAAGCACGTTTGGCACGAGCTAAAGCTTACATTGATCTGAAACAGGAAAGCAAAGCTTTGGCCGATTTAAAAGAACTCAGTAAAGATACACGTACTGTCCAAGGCGCTGAAGCCAAATATTTATTGGCACAACTCTATTATAATAGCAAGGACGATAAGAATGCCGAAAAGGTACTGATGAATTTCATTGAAGATGGAACGCCGCATCAGTATTGGCTGGCACGTGGATTTATCCTGCTTGCAGATGTGTATATACGACAAGGAGATGACTTCCAAGCTCGCCAATATCTCACCAGTCTGAAGAATAACTACAAAGCAGAGGACGAGATTCAAGGTATGATTGAAGACAGATTGGCTAAACTAAAGAAATAACAACGATGAAGACAATATATAACATAAAATTCTGGTGTGTAATAGCAGTTCTGAGCGCTGTTGCCACCGTAAATGCACAGGAAGACAAATCGAAAGATAAAAGTCTGAACCGCGAGATGACACTCGAACGCGAATATACGCCAACCGTTCAGGATGCGAATAAAGTCAACACGCTGCCGGTAGTCAAAGAACCGGAAGCAAAGAAAGTGCCTATCTCCTACTCGAACTTCGCCGTTGCCGCCAATCCGGCAAAAGAGTTTTCGTTGCTTCCTTCGGGAAACATCATGACTGATATGACTTATAATAAACGCCGCGGCTATCTGAACTTCGGTATGGGGAATTATATGAATATCAATGGCGATTTCGGATATCACGTTCTCAGTACAGACAAGGATATCATGAATCTTTGGTTCTCACATCGCTCAACTAACGGGAATGTAAAATATATAGACGTTACGGACTCTGAAAACAAGGTAAAAGCCAAGCTGAACGACAATATTGGTGGCCTTGATTTCAAACATGCGTTTGATAAACTATGGTTGAATATGGGAATAAAATATAATTATTCTGCCTTCAATTATTACGGTTATTACCCTCTCGTATATGACAAAGACTTCAACACCGATCTGTCTACTCCTAATATTTCTGACAAAACGACGAATCAGGTTTCTCAGGCATTCAAAGCCCATATTGGCGTTGCTTCAAAAGAAGAAAAGCTTCCTGTTAATTATATGCTCGACTTTGGTTTTACTAATATGGGATATAAATATGCGTTAAAGAAGGCTATTGATGGACCAACCGAACGCACATTCACGGCAAAGTTTGATTTCAACTCTCCATTTAATGGCGGTCAATTTATCGGCGTAAAAGGGAATATCGACTATTTCAACTACAATCTGCCACAGAAGAAAGACAGCATGAAAGCCGTTTATAACAACCATATCGAAGCTTTCCTTACACCGTATTATAAAGTTGAAGGAGACAACTGGCATCTTCAATTAGGAGCCAACGTTATGATTATCACCGGCGATAATGATAAGATTACTGCTTCTCCAAACGTTTCATTCGATGCCAATGTAAGCGACAAAACAGTGCTTTACGGTATCGCTACCGGTCATCTCTATTCGAACAGTCTTTATGAAACTTCGCTCGTCAACCGTTACATCGATTTAGGCGGTGGAATGCTCCCATCACGTAACTGGCTGGATGCAAAGGTCGGTGTGAAAAGCACAGTTGCTCCCGGATTCTGGTTTGACTTGTTCGGTGGTTTGAAAAAGACCAGCGATGATATATTCTATGTTCCTCAATATTACTATAATTATAATTTCGTTAGCGTAAGCAAACCATTTCAAGCAAAGAGCACACAAGCCTACGGTGGTGTAAATTTCAAATACAGCTATCAAAATTTCATTGACCTCAACATCAAAGGCGTATACAATTATTGGAAAGTGACTGATCCTAATGATGCAACATATTCCACCACTGAATATAAAGCCTATGGCAAACCGGAGATGGAACTCACGTTCGGTGCAACCGTCCATCCAATCAGTCAGATTACCGCATCTGCCGAATATTATCTGGCAACAGGACGCTATAGCATCACACCATACGCTTCAAAAAACATAAAGATGAAAAATATCAATGAGTTGGATCTCACAGGAACTTATACATTGAACGATACCTTCGGCCTTTTCTTGAAGATGAACAATGTGCTTTGCCAAAAGTATGAGCTATACTATGGTTATCCATTGCAAAGCTTTAATGCTATGGTTGGATTCAATATCAATTTCTGAAATATCAAAAAATATATATGAAGAAATGGTGAATTTCATTCGAATGAATTTCCAAATACATTCGGATGCGAAAACCATTTCTTTCGAATGGAGTGAACATTTCATTCGAATGAAACGTCCGCTTCATTCGAATGTTTTTTTAGCGCTCCTCGATTCATACAAACATCGGAAATATTCTCGAAAAAATATATACGTTTTCCTGAACTTCTACGTTATAGCTACGTATGAATGACTAAGATTGAAACTAAAATGATTGAATATATTAAGGGCGAGATAGTTGAACTGACACCAACACAGATGATTATAGAATGTGGATGTATTGGTTACGAACTTAACATATCATTAAACACCTATAGCTTTTACAACGGTAAGTCAGAAGGAAAAATATACATCTACGAGGTGATACGCGAGGATGCACACTTACTATTCGGTTTTGCAGAAAAAATCGAACGCGAATTATTCTTGATGCTTATAACCGTTTCTGGAGTCGGACCGAATACTGCGCGCATGATCCTCTCTTCGTTAACACCGAATGAACTGGTACAAGCCATAGCAAACAGGGACGAAACATCGCTAACAGCAGTAAAAGGTATCGGACTAAAAACCGCTCAACGCATTTTGGTGGATTTGAAAAACAAGGTAAAAACAATGGATGGCTTCACTGTCGATGCTTCAAATATCCCAACGCAAGGGAACGGAGCTGTTGCCGAAGAAGCTGTTGCTGCTTTGATTATGTTAGGCTTTCAAAAAGCACCATCACAAAAGGCAGTGAACTCTATTCTAAAGGGTGCTCCTGCAATGACGGTTGAACAAGTAATAAAAGCGGCACTAAGATTGTTGTAAACAATTAATTGACATGTAATTGACAATTAATTTGTACGGATGAAGAAAAGAAAAATAAAATATTTTATATGGATTGCCGTAATCTTGTTCGGCACAGGCTTGTATTCGTTGAATGCTAATTATTTGACGTATACTTCTGCCATGCCTGAAATCGAACAGATTGATACTCCGCAAGATACGGTTCCTCACACGCGCTATCCTGTTGCCAAAACCATTCCTCAAAACTATGAAGACTTGAAAAAAGAGTCTCCGATAGACCTCAAAACACCGGATAACGTAAAAACAACTATCGAATATGATATCAAAACCGGAACTTATGTTGTTCATACACGACTGGGTGACACAGATTTAACTACACCTATGAGTCTGACACCCGAACAATACCAAGACTATAGTTTGCAAAAGTCCATCCAGGATTACTACAGACAAAAGAATGAAGAAGAATTCCAAAAATCAGCAACCAAGCAGTTCAACTTGACAGATATGGCTTTTGGAATCGGTGCGGCCGAAAAAATCTTCGGTCCGGGCGGTGTTCGCTTGAAAACACAAGGATCTGCCGAAGTACAAGTCGGATTAAAACAAAACAAAACAAAAAATCCGTCACTACCGGAACGAGCACGTAACCGTACGTTTTTCAATTTTGATGAGAATGTGCAACTAAATGTCCATGCCACGGTCGGGACAAAGATGAACTTTGACATGAATTACAACACCGAAACGACTTTCGACTTCGATTCCAAGAAACTGAAACTCGCCTATAAAGGTGACGAGGATGAAATAATCAAGTCAATTGAAGCCGGAAACGTTAGTATGAACACGAGTAACTCTCTGATCAACGGCGGTGCTGCATTATTCGGTATGAAAGCAGATTTGCAGTTTGGAAAACTGAGAGTCAACACTCTTTTGGCGCAACAGGAATCCGAATCAAAAACAGTCAGTTCCAAAGGAGGTGCACAAACAAAGGATTTTGAACTTACGGTTGACCAATATGATGAGAATCGTCACTTCTTTCTGTCGCAATACTTCCGTGATAACTACGAAAAGTCATTAAGGAGTCTGCCAAGTATCATCTCAGGTATAAAGATTACCAAAATTGAAGTGTGGATTACAAATAAAAAAAGTAATTACGACCAGGCACGTAACGTTGTTGCTCTCTCTGACTTGGGTGAACACAATCATATATACAACAACACTTTGGTTCAACCGTCGGGTTCATCAAGCATTCCGTACAACAGGGCAAACACACTATATAGCACATTGGTAAACAGTTATCCTGATGCACGCGATATAGGAAAAGTAACGCAAACCTTGAGCGGAGTTATGGTCAACGGCGCTGAATATGAAAAAGTAGAAAGTGCGCGACTCCTTGATGCATCAGAATATACTCTTAATTCACAATTAGGTTATATATCTCTAAAAACGCAATTACAGTCTGACGAAGTTTTAGGCGTCGCTTACAATTATACATATTCTGACGGTCAGACCTATCAGGTTGGTGAGTTCTCGACCGACAATGCCAACAGTACTTCATCTTGTCTGTTCATCAAAATGCTGAAAGGTACAACACTATCACCAAGTATGCCTTATTGGAACCTGATGATGAAAAATATTTATTCACTCGGCGCCTATTCAGTACAAAAAGAGAAGTTCCGTCTGAATGTTCTTTATAAAAGCGATAATACAGGTACCTATATCAACTATCTGCCCGAAGGAAACAAAGCTAATGTAATCCTGCTCAGAGTACTGAATCTGGATAACTTGAATTCAAACAATGAAGCGCATCCGGATGGTATATTCGATTATCTCGAAGGAATAACGATTTTAAGTGATAACGGTAAAATCATCTTTCCTGTTCTTGAACCATTTGGTTCTTACTTGCGAAAACAGATAGGTAATGATGCCATTGCAAATAAATATGTTTATCAAGAGCTGTATGATTCAACATTGACAAAAGCAAAACAGTTAACTGAAAAGAATAAGTTCATTTTACGAGGGCAATACAAAGCTTCTTCAAGTTCCGAAATACAATTAGGAGCTACGAATGTGGCACGTGGTTCCGTAAAAGTAACTGCCGGAGGTGTGACACTTACCGAAAATGTCGATTATACAGTGGATTACACATTGGGAACTGTTACGATCCTCAACGAAGGTGTCATTGCTGCCGGTACACCGGTAAGCGTATCATTGGAAAATCAGTCGACATACAATATGCAACGTAAGACAATGATGGGGCTGAACCTGGAATATCAACTCAACAAAAAGTTGACACTGGGTGGAACCATCATGCACATGTCTGAAATGCCTCTGACAACAAAAACAGCTTACGGTGAAGAATCAGTCAAAAATACACTTTGGGGAATGAACCTCTCTTATAAATCAGAAAGTCAATGGCTAACAAATATGCTCGACAAGTTACCATTACTAACTTTGACAAAACCCAGTCAAATCTCATTCAACGCTGAATTCGCAGATCTGATTGCAGGTCATTATGAGAATAAAAATGCAGGAGGTTATTCTTATCTGGACGACTTTGAATCGACTCAAAGCAATATCGACATGCAAGACCCTTATTCTTGGCAATTATCGAGTGTACCTTATCAGGATGGCTCATCACAACTTTTTCCTGAAGCATCCTTTGCCAATAACATTGATTATGGTAAGAACCGTGCACTTATGGCATGGTATTATATAGATGGTCTTTTCACACGTCAGAATTCTTCTCTCCGACCTAAATCAATTGACAAAAATCAATTGTCAAATCATTATGTACGTGCCGTACAAATGAGCGAACTATTCCCAGAACGACAAACGACCATCAATGAAAGCAATACACTAAAAGTTTTAAATGTTGCTTACTATCCTAATGAACGTGGACCGTATAACTTGGATGCAGACAATATTAATTCCGATGGTACATTAATGAATCCGGACAAGAGGTTTGGTGGTATGATGCGTAAAATAGATCAAACCAATTTTGAAACAGCTAACGTAGAATACATAGAATTCTGGATGCTGGATCCATTTATATATAATCGTAATGTATCCGGTGGTGACATGTATTTTAACCTGGGTGAGGTTTCAGAAGATATTCTTAAAGATGAAAAGAAATACTTCGAAAATGGTCTTCCGGTCAATGGAGATACAACTCAAGTACAAACAACAGTTTGGGGTAAAGTACCTACACAACAGAGCACCGTATATGCCTTTGATAATACAAGTGGAGCTCGTAAAATACAAGATGTAGGTTTAAATGGACTTTCAAACGACGAAGAGACGACATTCCCGACATACAAGGAATATTTGGACAAGCTGAGACAAAAACTATCGGGAGAAACTATCACGAAAATGGAAAATGACCCGCTCAAATTATCACCATTCTTTAACCCATCAGGTGATAAGTTTCATTATTTCCGTGGCTCTGATTATGATGCTCAAGAGACAGACATTCTTACACGTTACAAATATTATAATGGTACTGAAGGCAACTCTAAAGACATCAACGATTCGAATGAGAAATACAGTACTGCTTCCAAAACAATCCCTGATGTAGAAGACCTCAACCAGGATAATACATTAAACGAAAATGAATCGTATTATGAATACAAAATTTCTGTTCGTCCAAGTGATACTATCGTCGGTTCCAACTATATCGTAGATAAAAGAACAGCGATTGTAACACTGGCAAATAACACTACTGAATCTGTCACATGGTATCAATTCAAGATTCCAGTAAAGAATTATACTCGTAAGGTTGGCTCAATTAGTGATCTCACATCTATTCGCTTCATGCGAATGTATCTAACAAACTTTAAAGAGCCTGTTGTATTACGTTTCGGAACCTTGCAACTTGTACGTGGCGATTGGCGCACTTATGAATTAGATCTGTCTAATCCCAAAATGCCGCCAGCTGCTAAAGCTACACTAGATGTATCAACAGTAAATATAGAAGAGAACAGTGATCGTAAACCTGTTAATTACGTATTGCCTCCGGGCGTTACTCGTGTGCTTGATCCTAGTCAGCCTCAAGTACGTCAGGAAAATGAACAATCACTTTCTATGAAAGTAACCGACTTGTATCCATTGGATGCATGTGCTATTTACAAAAACACAAGCTACGACTTGCGCCAGTACAAACGTATTCAGTTATTCACACATGCCGAAGCGTTCCAGGATAATATTACAAACTTGGCAAACGGAGAATTATCTGTATTTATCCGTTTGGGTTCTGACTACAAGAACAACTATTACGAATATGAAGTGCCATTGCAGTTGACACCACTTAATGGCGTGTTTACTTCAGAAACTGTATGGCCGTCGGAAAATCTGCTGAACTTCAAGTTGGCTGTACTTACAAACTTAAAGCTGAACAGAAATAAAGCCAAGCGTGAAGGACAAAGCGGTGTTAGTTTTGCCAACGTCTACTCAGAATATGATCCGGACAACTCTCTGAACAAAATCAGTATCATTGGTAATCCGAGTCTGTCTGAAGTCAAGGCAATCATGATCGGTGTACGCAACAATTCGAAAGATAAAAAGAGTGGAGAAGTATGGGTTAACGAATTAAGATTAACCGATTTCAATGACGATGGAGGTTGGGCTGCAAAAGCAAACCTCAACGTTGCCTTGTCTGATTGGGGCACAGTGAATGCCGCCGGACAAGTGGAAACATCCGGGTTTGGATCTCTGGATCAATCCCTGACAGAACGACGAATGGAAGACTTCAAGCAATATAGTGTAGCCACTAATCTGGATTTAGGACGCGTGTTCCCGGAAAAGGCTAAAGTCAATATTCCGTTCTATTACTCATACTCAAAGCAAATTACTGATCCTAAATACAATCCATTGGATCAGGATATAACACTAAAAGATGCCTTGAACAATGTCGATACAAAAACAGAAAAAGACTCTATACACAGTTATTCCCGTACGCAATCGACTATCAAAAGTGTATCCTTCAATAATGTGCGTGTCAATATCAAAAGCAAAACGCCGATGCCTTATGATCCGGCGAACTTTACCTTTGGCTATTCTCACAGCGTGACAGATAATAAGAACCCGGAAACCGAATACGAAAGTACACAGGATACCAGGGCAAATATGGCCTATAATTATACGCCGTACTTCACACCTATTCAACCATTTAAAAAATTGAAGAAAAACAATGGTTATACGAAATATATCAAACAGTTCTCACTAAATCCCGCTCCATCAATCAGCTTCCAAACGGCTATGATGCGCAACTACTATGAGCTGAAACTTCGTGATTTGACAGAAGCTGAAACAGGTGTAAAGAATGATATTCCAGTCACTTTCAGTGAAAACTTCTATTGGGATCGGGCTTTCAGTTTGAATTGGGCTATCACCAACAGTTTGAATATCCATTTCACATCCGGTACTAACGCACGTATCGACGCTCCGTATGTTCAAGTAAATAAGAAACTGGATCCTGATTCATACAGATTATGGAAAGATTCTATCAAACAAAGTATAGCTGATCTTGGAACTCCTATGAAATACGACCAAACGTTCAGTGTTACTTGGCAGTTGCCTACACAGTTCATTCCAATTTTGGACTGGACCAACAACTCAATCAACTATAATGCTACGTATAACTGGGATCGTGGAGCTACATCAACAAGTTCTGACATCGAAATCGGCAACACAATCAAAAACCAACGTCAGTTCCAAATACAAAGCAATCTGAATTTTATTTCACTTTACAATAAGGTCAACTTCCTGAAGAAAATCAATCAGAAAGTAGGCAACTTGAACACGCCGAATGCCAATCCTCGTAATGGAAATAACCCTCCTAAAAAGATTGAAAAGAAAAAACTTGAGAAAGAAATCACATTGAGCAAAGACAGTGGAACAATTGTAAAGCATGGTATGTATACAAATAAAGTTTACATCACGGCTAGAGGTGCCAACGGTAAACTCTATGCTATAAAATATAAGCCTATCAATGTTACAGAAGTATTGATTACAACAAAAGATACAGCTCATCTGAAACTGACAATCACACCGGGAGCTTCTCCCAAAGAAGATATGACCAACAACGCTATTGAATATGGCACAAGGTTTCTGATGATGCTCCGACGTGTAAATATTCAGTTCTCAAACACGGCAGGTATGATGCTGCCGGGCTTCCGTCCAGAGATCGGCGATATGCTGGGACAAGGGCATTCTCCATACGGACTTACGCCTGGCGTTGGGTTTGCCTTCGGAAGCGTAAGCCGAAAATATATTGACGACGCATACAACAAAGGCTGGTTAATTGAAAGTACAGAAAGCAACTTGGATCCGGCAGTTATTAACAGTACAAAGAATCTCAATGTCCAGGCTGATCTAGAACCGATTCCGGGATTGAAAATCAATTTGACAGCCTTAAGAAATGATACACGAAGTACCGATGTACAATTCATGTATTCAGGCATGCCTGAACAGTTAGGCGGAAACTTCACTATGACGACAATTGCTATCGGAAGTGCATTGAGCAGCAGTGGAGATGCGAATAACAACTATGCATCCAAAGTATTCGACAAGTTCCTGTCCAACCGTGAAATAATTGCCCAGCGACTTGAACAACGATATTCTGCCCTCGGATATCCTGATAAGGGATTCATTCATGAACAAGGATTAGGTGGAAAGATTTATGACCCGGGCTCAGACAATGCCTACGGCGTAAGCCGTAATTCGGCGGATGTCATGATTCCGGCATTCATAGCTGCTTATACAGGTAAAGATGTCAACAAGGTAAGTCTTAGCGCATTTCCTTCGTTAAAGAACTTGCTTCCTAACTGGCGTGTCACCTTTGATGGTCTCACTCGAATACCGGCTATCCGACAACGACTCAAGAGTTTAATTTTAAATCATCAGTATCGCTGCTCGTACTCAGTAGGTTCATACACTTCATACTTGAATTGGGTCAGCGCAGGTCAAGATGATTTGGGATACATTAAGGCAACGCTCAACGACTACCCAATACCTTCATCGCAATATTCAATCGGAACAGTTAATATCACTGAAAGTTTCAGCCCATTATTTGGTGTTGATGCTACGCTGTTGAACAATGTGACCCTACGCGGCGACTACACGACTTCGCGTAATTTAAGCCTCAACACAACTTCTTACAATATTGTCGAAGCCTTGTCGAGAAAGATAACTATCGGGTTGGGATACAAAATGACCGAGTTCAATAAAGTTTTGAAGATGAAGAAAACCAGAGACTTCAGCAATGACCTGACTGTTCGTCTGGACTTTTCCTATAACAAGATGCAATCGCTTATCCGCAAGATTTCAGAGAACTTCACGCAGGCTACCAGTGGAAACGTAGCCAAAACCATCCAGTTCTCAGCCGATTATGGATTGAGCCGTGCATTGACAGTTCGTGCATTCTATGATATTCAGATGAACACACCTCTGATATCAAGTTCATCTTATCCGACATCCAATTCAAACTACGGCATAAGTTTCCGCTTCTCACTGTCGCAATAATATAATGTATACTGTCGAATCTTATAATTTATGCACGTTCAAGGAGCAAAGAATCTGACTGAAGGCCCAATCCAAAGGCAACTCTTCAACTTGGCGTTACCGATCATGGGCACCTCGTTTATCCAGATGGCTTATAGCTTAACAGATATGGCTTGGGTTGGACATTTGGGAAGCGCAGATGTTGCGGCTATTGGAGCTGTAGGTATCCTCACTTGGATGGCTAATTCTATTTCATTGCTCAACAAAGTTGGTGCGGAGGTGGGTGTAGGCCAAAAAATTGGTTCGCGTGATGAAGAAGGCGCACGTTCGTATGCATCTCACAATATTACCATAGCACTTCTGCTGTCGTTATTGCTTGGAGGTCTTATGTTTGCTTTTGCCTATCCTGTCGTCGCCATTTATAAAATGGAACCATCCATAACACTGAAAGCGATTCATTATTTAAGGATTGTAGCTAGTGCTTTCCCTTTCATTTTCCTCTCAGCAGCTTTTACGGGTATTCATAATGCAGCCGGGCAGAGCAAAACGCCTTTTTATATTAATGGTTGTGGTCTTTTGATGAACATGCTGCTTGATCCACTTCTAATTTTCGGATTCGATTATGGCGTAAGTGGAGCAGCTTGGGCAACATGGATTTCACAAGGCACCGTCTGCATGCTGTTTGTATATCAATTAAAAAAACGAAGCAAGCTCTTCGGTGGTTTCAGATTCTTCGCTCCTTTGAAAGCTGTTACTACAAGACAAATATTCAAACTCGGACTACCGGTAGCACTTCTGAACACCTTCTTCTCTTTTATTAACCTGTTTCTTGCGCGAACAGCTTCGGCATGTGGAGGACACATCGGTGTGATGACGCTCACCGGAGGCGGACAGATTGAAGCTTTGGCATGGAACACTTCACAAGGCTTCAGTACAGCTCTGAGCGCCTTTGTTGCACAGAACTATGCGGCGCAAAAAAAAGAGCGCGTTACTAAAGCTTATCACAGTACACTTAAAATACTAGCTATCGTCGGCGCTTTTGTAACCATATTGTTCATCTTTTTCGGCAGTCAGCTGTTCTCACTCTTTGTTCCAGAAGAAGCAGCTTATGAAGCTGGTGGCACTTACCTTCGCATTGATGGATATTCAATGATGCTTATGATGCTCGAAATCACAACGCAAGGAGTGTTTTACGGTACGGGAAGAACCACACCTCCTGCTGTCATCAGTATCACACTGAACACTTTACGAATTCCGCTAGCTTTATGTTTCATCGCTCTGGGATGGGGCATCAACAGCGTATGGTGGGCGATCAGCATCTCCAGTATGCTGAAAGGAATCGTTGCTTTCATTTGGTTCAGTGCCCTGCAGAAAAAAATTCTTTGAAAAGAGATTTTCCGAAAATGTCCGATAGAATGGTAAGTCTTCAATAGTATGGACGATAGATCGATGATTAAATGAACGTTAGATTGGCGATCGTATGGACAATAAATTGCCAATTGCTAATGCGGATCAACATCTATCATTCCTGGAATTGCACATTTATTACCCAATTGTGCAATTACAATCAAAACTATATATATCTTTGCCCCCGCTTTTTTTAAAGACAAAGCACAGAACTAAAAAGTATAAACGAAAAAAGATTTTATGAGAAATGTAATTGTACTGGCATGCATGGCTATAATGCCCTTAACTCATGCCAAAGCGGAGGGATATCTGGTAAATGCTCAAAGTGCAAAGCAGTCAGGTATGGGACATGTAGGAACAGCGATGAAACTCGGAGCAGAGAGTATGCATTTTAACCCGGCGGGATTAGTATTTATGAACAAAAGCATCGACATATCAGCCGGCGTTTCGGGTGTTTTCTCCAAAGGGAAGTATAGTAGTTTATCGGACGAATACTCCGTTAAAACCGATAGTAAAGTTAGCACGCCACTATTTATGTACGCCGGATTCAAGATTTACGATAATCTTGCAGCCGGCGTAATGTTGAATACACCTTATGGAAGTTCCATAAAATGGGGAGACGACTGGCGTGGGGCACATCTTATTCAAGACATATCTCTCAAACTTTTCAATATTCAGCCCACTGTCTCTTGGAAAATAACGAATCGGTTAAGTGTTGGAGCCGGCCTAATGATGGAATATGGAAACTTCAACCTTAATCGTGCTCTGATAGCTCCCGGGGCAATGAGCGGGTTAGCGAACAAACTATTTGCGGCGAATCCGGCACTTGCCGCGTTGATTCCACAGGAACTTAAAACTGTGATTGTCAAATACGATAATGCTTCGGCAGCATCTGCAGGTCTGACAGGAGATGCGGGAGTAAGACTTGGTTACAATCTCGGAGCCATGTACGACGTCAACGACAAAATAACCATCGGTGCTTCTTACCGTTCAAAGGTAACGGCAAAAGTAAAAGAAGGAGAAGTCAATGTCAAATACGCCAATGAACTGGAATTCAAGGAACTGCTCAAAAGTGTAAATAGTCTTTTAAGCAAATTGCCTCAAGGTTCAGGAGTTCCTTCTAAGATTGAAGTTCCTTCTCTCGACAACGGAACATTCTCTGCCGAACTGCCACTGCCAAGTGTATTTAGTGCAGGCATTACCTATTATCCGACAAACAGATGGACCGTTTCCGGAGAAGTTCAGTTCAACGGATGGGGTGCTTACAAACAGCTGACGATTAAATTCAATCCTGATGAAGAACTGGGCAAATACAATATTAACGCACCAAAGAAATACAAAAACTCCCGCACATATCGCTTGGGAGGTCAATACGCTGCGACAAAACGATTGGATCTGCGTCTCGGTGCCTACTTTGACGAAACACCTGTCAAGGATGATTATCTGAATCCGGAAACACCAAGTATGAACAAACTCGGGCTAAGTGCAGGCTTGAGTTTCCGACCAATGAACAGTCTTTCCGTGGATGTTGCTTTCTCATACATCACAGGTTTTGGGCGCGACGGATCCTATACCGACAAAGATTTGCTTGGTCAACCGAGAACTTTCGGTGGTCACTACAACATCGCTGCTATGATGCCGTCGATAGGACTTTCGTATGCATTCTAAATTACGATAAATAAAAAAGGCAGGGATTTCCTTGCCTTTTTTGTTACAATTGTTATGATTTGTCGTAATTTTGCCGTACAATTGAAAATATTATAACAATAAGAATAAGATAATGGACAAATCGTTAAAGCGCGAATCCATCTGCGTACAAGGCGGATGGCAACCAAAAAAAGGCGAACCACGGGTTCTGCCTATCTACCAAAGTACAACATTTAAGTATGACACCAGCGAGCAGATGGCCCGTCTGTTCGACTTGCAGGATAACGGATATTTCTACACCCGTCTGCAAAACCCGACCAATGATGCAGTAGCTTCAAAAATTGCCGCTCTTGAAGGTGGTGTTGGAGCCATCCTCACCTCTTCCGGCCAAGCAGCTAATTTTTTTGCTGTATTCAATATTTGTGAAGCCGGCGATCACATCGTCAGCTCGAACTCTATCTATGGCGGAACTTATAACTTGTTCGGTGTGACAATGAAAAAATTGGGTATTGATGTCACTTTTATCAATCCTGATGATTCCGATGAGAAGATATCGGCAGCATTCCGTCCAAACACGAAAGTACTGTTTGGTGAAGTTCTTTCAAATCCCGGAATGGATGTACTGGATATAGAGAAGTTTGCAAAGATTGCACATAATCATGGTGTACCTTTGATTGTTGATAATACATTTGCCACACCAATCAACTGTCGTCCTTTTGAATGGGGCGCCGATATTGTCACCCACTCTACGACAAAATACATGGATGGACATGCTACTTCGGTAGGTGGAGCCATTGTTGACAGTGGAAACTTCGACTGGGATGCACAAGGCGACAAGTTCCCCGGACTTACAAAACCCGACGAATCCTATCACGGTTTAACCTACACCAAAGCTTTCGGCAAAATGGCATATATTACTAAAGCAACCGCACAATTGATGCGCGACCTGGGATCAATTCCTTCGCCGATGAATGCCTTCCTGCTGAATCTTGGTCTAGAAACACTCCATCTGCGTATGCCACAGCATTGCCACAATGCTCAGATAATTGCCGAATGGCTGGAAGCAGACAAACATGTTGCATGGGTTAACTATCCGGGGCTGAAGAATAACAAATATCATGCACTGGCTGAAAAATATATGCCCAACGGAACCTGTGGTGTCATAGCTTTCGGACTCAAAGGCACACGTGAAGATGCCATCCGCTTCATGGATTGCCTGAAAATGATATGTATTGTCACACATGTAGCCGATGCACGCACTTGTGTTCTGCATCCGGCAAGTCATACTCATCGTCAACTTTCTGACGAACAGCTTCGTGCAGCAGGCATTGCTCCGGATCTGATCCGCCTGTCTGTTGGTATCGAAAATGTAGATGACATACTGACTGACATCAAACAGGCTCTGAACGACTGAAAAGAAGCAGCTTGCGTATAACCTGCCTCAAATCTAGGCATACAGAAATACCGAACAGATTGACAGGCAAAAATTTTAACGGCGCGAACAAACCGACATATGGTTCCGTTCGCGCCGCTTTTATGTTGTTGCTAATAACAATCGTATTCTCCTCTCCTTTCGCTATTTGCCACGTAACCAAGAATTATTTATTCTTCTTTTCATAAGAAATCATTCCTCATATCCATATAATTTTATAGCTTTGCAAACGTAACGGTTTCGGATCTCGCACTCGTGAGAAACGAATTAAAATGGGAATCGGGTGAAAATCCCGAACAGTTCCCGCTGCTGTAAGTTCCTGTCTATTAAGGCATCATATAGCGACACTCTTTAGCCACTGACCAGTTTGGTTGGGAAGGCGTCGCATAACGGAACAAGTCAGAAGACCTGCCATTACACAATTATTTTGCGACTTTCGGGTACAAGAGTTTGCAAAGAGTTTTCTACTGTTCACAGCTAATTCTGCACAGTCCGAATTCTTTTTGACATGCACATCATGTTGCCCTAAAGCGTGATTAGATATAAACCTAAAAAAGATATAAACAATGGGCAGTGCAGAAATTACAATCGTAAAACGTGATGGCAAAAAAGAATCCTTCACGATTGACAAAATCAAAAATGCTATTCGTAAAGCATTCCTCTCAGTTGGCGGTTTCGCTACAGAAGATGATCTAACCAACATCCTTTCGAGACTTCGCATCAACAACGGGATGAGCGTTGAAGAGATACAGAATCAAGTTGAAATAGCTCTCATGGCTGAACACTATTTTGCCGTAGCTAAATCATACCTGCTCTACAGGCAAAGTCATGAAGAAGACCGCGAAGTGAGAGATCGCCTGGAGTTCCTGGTAAACTATTGCAAAGCAGGCAATGCAGCCTCAGGCAGTAAATACGATGCCAACGCCAATGTAGAGCATAAAAACATTGCAACACTCATCGGCGAACTACCAAAAGCCGGATTCATCCGTTTGAATCGTCGCCTTCTGACCGACCGACTCAAAGAGATGTACGGCAAAGAGTTTTCTGACAAATATCTGAAAATGCTGAACGGTCATTTCATCTATAAGAACGATGAAACAAGTCTTGCCAATTATTGTGCCAGCATCACCATGTATCCTTGGCTATTAGATGGAACCCTCTCTGTTGGAGGCAATTCGACGAAACCAACTAATCTGAAATCTTTCTGTGGAGGATTTGTCAATCTGGTTTTTATCGTTTCAAGCATGTTGAGCGGAGCTTGTGCAACACCAGAATTTCTAATGTATATGAACTATTTTATTGCCAAAGAATTTGGTAATGACTATTTCAAGAATACAAACAAGGTAGTCGATTTATCCATAAAACAGCGTACACTGGATAAAGTCATCACCGACTGTTTCGAACAAATCGTTTATTCAATCAATCAACCGACAGGAGCCCGTAACTTTCAAGCTGTATTTTGGAACGTAGCCTATTATGACCGTTACTATTTTGAAAGTCTGTTTGGAAACTTTCTTTTTCCTGACGGTTCACGTCCCGACTGGGAGTCGTTATCCTGGTTGCAGAAACGCTTCATGAAATGGTTTAATGCCGAACGAACGAAGGCAGTCCTCACCTTCCCGGTCGAAACGATGGCGTTACTGACAGAGAATGGGGAAGTAAAAGACAAAGAATGGGGCGACTTTACCGCCGAAATGTACGCCGAAGGTCATTCCTTCTTCACTTATATGAGTGACAATGCCGATTCATTATCTTCCTGCTGTCGTCTGCGTAATGAAATACAAGACAACGGATTCAGCTACACATTGGGAGCAGGAGGTGTTTCAACCGGTTCTAAAAGTGTACTGACCATTAATCTCAATCGTTGCATCCAATATGCCGTCAAAGGAGGAATGAATTATCTGGTTTATTTAGAAGAAGTGGTTGATTTGGTGCACAAAGTTCAATTGGCATACAATGAGAATCTCAAGGAGTTACAAGACAAAGGGATGATGCCGTTGTTTGATGCCGGGTACATTAATATCGGTAGACAATATTTGACTATTGGCATCAATGGATTAGTTGAAGCAGCTGAGTATCTAGGCCTTACCATTAATGATAATCCACAATATACTAAGTTTGTACAAGATGTATTAGGCATAATTGAACATTACAATAAAAAATATAGAAGCAAAGAAGTTATGTTCAACTGCGAAATGATTCCTGCCGAAAATGTCGGTGTAAAACATGCCAAATGGGATCGAGAAGACGGATACGTTGTACCACGCGACTGCTATAACAGCTACTTTTATATTGTAGAAGACGATTCGCTGAACATCATCGACAAATTCCGTTTACATGGACGAAAATATATCGAACATCTGACAGGAGGTTCCGCACTGCACCTGAATCTGGAAGAACATCTCTCCCAAAAACAATATCGCCAGCTGTTGCGCGTTGCTGCTCAGGAAGGATGCAACTACTTCACATTCAACATTCCAAACACGATATGCAACGATTGCGGGCATATTGACAAGCGATATCTCAAAGAATGTCCCGAATGTCACAGTAAGAATATTGATTACCTGACACGCGTTATAGGTTACATGAAGCGTGTAAGCAACTTCTCAGCAGCGCGTCAAAAAGAAGCTGCCCGTCGTTATTATGCAAAAGAACAAGGAGAAGTAAAATGCTGAAATATTACAACTATGACATTGTATGTCAAGAGATTCCCGACGAAGTGACTCTAGCCATCAATATTACCGGATGCCCGAACCATTGTCAAGGATGTCACAGTCCTTGGCTTTGGAAGGACACAGGCGAACCATTAACCGAAGAGTCGATGCATACAATCATTGATAAATATGCGTCATCGGTTACCTGCATCTGTTTTATGGGCGGCGACCAGGAACCTGAAAAAATAGAACAACTTGCCAAATTTGTTCATTCAACATGGCCTTCACTTAAAACAGCTTGGTATTCAGGACGCAGTAAACTACCTGAAGGATTCGGATATACTCAATTCAATTTTATTAAATTAGGTCCTTATATCGAATCACTGGGTGGATTACGATCTGCTAATACAAATCAACAACTCTACAGAATATCTCCTGAAAAATCGTTACAAAAGATCAAAATTCAGAGATAATAGCAGAAAATAAAAGTAAGTTTTCTGAAACAAACAGTCTTAACTTACCTTATCTTTGCTTCGTTGAACTTTAAAACAAATAAAAGATGAAACATGCAGGATTTTTAAGCGTATTGTTCGTTGCAGGAGCCATGATGCTCTCATGCTCGAACAACAAAGCTCCTGAAACAAAGGACGCTTACATGCAGCAGTATGAACAGTTCCTTTCAGAAATGGAGCAAAACAAAAAGGCATCAGATACTGATATGAAAGCAGAATCTGCCAAGTTTGATGAATTTTCGAAGACTTATTATGAGAAATTTAAAGATCAATTAAGTCAAGACGATCTGATGAAAATTGCTGCGTATAAAGCTCGTTATGCCAAAGCTGTTGCCGTACAGAAACTTGGTGAAGCTGGCGAAGCTGTTGATAAAACTTTGAACGGAGCTCAAGGTGCTGTTGACGATGCTCAAAATGCTGTCAATGATGCTCAGAACAAGGTCAACGAAGTTACTGATAAAGCCAAAGCTACTTCAGATCAGGTTGAAAAGACCGTTAAGGATACAAAAGCTGACGTTAAAGCTGTTGGCGACAAGGCTAAGGCTGTTGGCGATCAGGCAAAACAGACAGGCAAAGACGTTAAAGATGCATTGCATTCACTGAAGAAAAAGTAAGCATTCATGCGGCTTCTAAAATGTTAAAAAATTCATTCGAATGCGCGGACACTTTCATTCGAAAGAAAGGTTCATTTCATTCGAAAGAAATGGTTTTGCCATCCGAATGAATTTCCATATAAGACTAATTGTATTTTCAAATACAACTAATAGAAATCAGACCAAGACATAAAGAAAACAGTAATTCGTGACGGAGACCTTGACTTTTCCTTCTATCCATTTGGACATATCAACCGAATTATTTACTTTTGCTTCGATAACGAAATTTTAATATGAATACATATTCATCTTTCGTTCTACCATGAACCACGACTCCACGTAGAGAATGAGTTTTTGGTAATAATCATTTACAATTACTATAACATTAAATGTAATAAAAATGGAAGCGAAGTTTACTATTTCAGATGCATTCAAGACATCATGGAAATGCGTGAAATCACAGATTTGGGTATTGGCTGGCTTATTAATCGGATATACCATCCTATCTCTAATTCTCAGCTTATTAACCGGACCTACTCAAGGATCTTGGACAGGAGAGACTATTATTACGATCATTAATATTGTGATCGCTTGCATTTTTACATTAGGATATACCAAAAATATATTTCAGGCTCTGGATGGTGAAGAACCTCAGTTTTCAGCCTATGGTCAGGAGTCTCGTAAAATAATCAAATACTTTTTTGGAGAGATTCTCTTCACCGTCGTTTTCTTTATTGGATTGGCTTTGCTTATCATCCCCGGCATTTATATTGCCCTTAGACTCCAGTTCTTTACGGCGTTCATCGTTGAAGAAAACACCGGTATTATGGAATCGTTCAAACGCAGTTGGGCTATCACCAAAGGGCAAGGTCTGCCATTGTTCTGGGTACTGTTAACACAAATAGGTATTATGATTGTTGGGTTAATCTTATTTATCATCGGCATATTTGTAGCCATTCCTGTTATCTACATGATGTATTGCTACATTTACCGCAGACTGGTTGCATTAGAGACTAAACCTACAACAGAAGCACAAACTACAGAAGAACTTTCTCATGAATAAAACCTATAGAATAAAGGACATCGCAGAGATGTCAGGCGTTTCGACCGGTACAGTCGATAGGATCCTGCACAACCGTGGCAAAGTATCCGAAGAAGCAAAAGCGAAGGTAGACAAGGTCTTGAAAAAAATCAACTACCATCCGAACCTTATTGCACGGTCGCTTGCACTAAAAAAAAGGTATCACTTCATCGCTCTCATTCCAACTTTCGAAGAAGGCGAATATTGGGAGAAAGTATCTCAAGGCATTGACAAGGCCGAAGAAGAACTCTTCAGCTACAACGTCGATGTTGAACGGATGTATTTCAATCAATATGATAAAAGCAGCTTCGACCAATTACTACCCAACATTGAAGGAGCAGACTGCCAAGGCGTTGTCATTGCTACCTCCTTTCATGAAAGCGTATTGCAGCTGACGACACGACTCGACGAACGACAAATTCCGTATGTCCTGATTGATGCATTTATCGAAGGCACAAACTGTATCGCTTATTATGGCACAAACTCCTATGATTCAGGATACATTGCAGGACGCTTACTTTTCGAACAAATTCATTCCAATGACAGTATAGCTATCTTCCGCTTCATCCGCAATGGTGAAATGCAGATCACCCAGGTCATGAAACGTGAAGAAGGCTTCCGAAATTATCTGTACAACCATAATTACGACGGCCGTATCTACTCCGTTCAGTTGCATGCAGACGAACCGGAAGAGAATCAGACAATCATAAAGCAGTTCATACAAGAGCATCCGGAAGTTTATATAGGCATCATGTTTAATTCGCGTGCACACCTGATTGGTAAGCATTTCGAAGAAATTGGCAAAAGCTTCAAGATAATCGGTTACGATGTGATTGATGCGAATGTTCATTATCTGGAAAAAGGCTTTATCACCCAGCTCATTGCCCAACGCCCGGAAGTGCAGGGATTCAACAGTGTACGTGCATTGTTCAGACATCTTGTCCTCAAAGAAGAGGTTGAGCAAATCAACTATATGCCAATAGATATTCTGCTCAAGGAGAACATCAAATACTACAATAATTATATTTAAAAGAAGGACTATATTTCCTTATAACAAATAAAAGTTTTATATTTGCATTCGCATGTGTGTACGAACACAAAGTTTCATACATGACTGATATATACATAACTAATATAATATAAGATGGCAAATTTATTTTCTGTAAAAGACAAAGTCGTAGTAATTACCGGCGGAGCCGGTATATTAGGTAGAGGAATTGCCGGACATCTGGCAGAAGAAGGCGCAATCATCGTTATCCTTGATCGGGCTGTTGAAACAGGCGAAAAAGTTGTCGCTGAAATAACAGGCAAAGGAGGAAAAGCATGTTTCTTCCAAACAGATGTATTGAACAAGGAAGTTCTTGAACAAAATAAAAAAGATATTCTTGCAAAGTATGGTCGCATTGATGCATTACTAAATGCAGCAGGAGGCAATATGGCAGGAGCTACAATTGGTCCGGACAGCAACATCTTCGATTTGCAGGTTGATGCCTTTCGTAAGGTCGTTGATCTGAATCTCTTCGGAACCGTCCTTCCGACAATGGTCTTTGCACATGTGATGGCTAGTCAGAAAGAAGGTGCAATAGTAAACTTTGCATCCGAAGCAGCTCTCCGTCCGCTGACACGTGTCGTTGGTTACGGTGCTGCCAAAGCAGCTATTGCCAACCTGACCAAATATCTGGCAGGCGAACTGGCTATCAAGTTCGGCGAAGGATTACGCGTCAATGCTATTGCTCCGGGATTCTTCCTCACAGATCAGAATCGTGCGTTAATGACTAATCCGGATGGATCTTATACGCCTCGTGCCGAGTCAGTTATTGCACATACGCCATTCCGTCGTCTCGGTACGCCCGACGAACTGTTTGGAACAATACAGTATCTGATCAGTGATGCTTCCAAATTCGTTACAGGCACAATAGCTGTTGTCGATGGCGGATTTAATGCATTCTCTATTTAATCAATAACACCTATACATTATATATATGTATCTCTGCGAACAAACATGGCGCTGGTATGGACCCAATGATCCGATCAGCCTTTCAGATATCCGCCAGGCAGGTGCAACAGGCATTGTCAATGCGTTGCACCATATCCCTAATGGCGAAGTATGGACAATCGAAGAAATTCAAAAGCGTAAGAAGATCATCGAAGATGCAGGTCTGCGCTGGAGTGTGGTAGAAAGTATTCCCGTACATGAGCATATAAAGACTCAAACAGGTAATTTCCAACAGTATATCGAGAATTACAAACAAAGCATTCGTAACCTTGCCGCATGCGGCATCTACATAATCACGTACAACTTCATGCCTGTATTGGACTGGACACGTACGGATTTGGCATACACTATGCCCGACGGCTCCAAAGCTCTCCGCTTCGAACGTGCTGCATTCATGGCATTTGATCTTTATATTTTAAAACGCCCTGCTGCCGAAAAAGAATACAGCGACAAGGACAAAGCAATTGCCAAAGCTCGTTACGAACAGATGGACGAAGCCGAAATACATTTGCTTACACGTAATATGATTGCCGGGCTTCCGGGTTCTGAAGAAAGCTTCACCCTGGATCAGTTTCGTGCAGAACTGAACCGATATAAAGATATCGATTCCGACAAACTGCGTGCGAACCTGATATACTTCTTAAAAGAGATTACTCCTGTAGCCGACGAAGTGGGTGCTCGAATGGTTATCCATCCGGACGATCCTCCCTATCCAATTTTGGGATTGCCTCGCATCATGAGTACTGAAGAAGATTTTCAAAAGTTGATCGAAGCCGTTCCGAACAAAAGCAACGGATTATGTCTTTGCACTGGCTCACTTGGTGTCCGTGCAGACAATGATCTGGCTGGAATGATGGAACGCTACGGAGACCGTATTGATTTCGTTCATCTCCGAACAACCAAGCGTGATGCCGAGGGCAACTTTTATGAAGCCTACAACTTGGAAGGTGATGTAGATATGTATGGTGTCATGAAAGCATTACTCGACGTCGAACAGCGTCGTCACTGCTCCATAGCGCTGCGTCCTGATCACGGACATCAGATGCTTGACGATTTGAAGAAAAAAACCAATCCGGGATATTCTTGTATCGGGCGCTTACGTGGACTCGCCGAACTACGCGGATTGGAAATAGGCATAGCACGCACACTCTACCAAAAGTAGGAGTTTGGCACGCATTGAAATTTAACAGTTCGAGAGGCTCTTCCTTATCAGAAGGGCCTCTTTCTTGTACAAAACCACCCGATTAGAAAACAAAACAAATCAAAAAAAATTAGAAGGATACGTAAAAGCGGCACCTAAAATGTTCCAACGAAAGAACTTTTTTCCTATATTTGTAACACTAACAAAAAAGAAAGATGCATAGATCACTTTACAACACAGCGTTACTTTTGATATCATGTATGACACTTTCATCATGTCAGACTCTTTTGAGATCGAATGGTGAAACCACTGCATATAATGAAACAAACACAGTAACTGTATTGCCAACAACAAGTGATCCTCTTCCAATTACAGATTTTACTCCGCTTTTCCCCGTTGAACTCCAAGACAATAACATTTCTCAATCTTCAAATCAAGAAAATGCAATTTCACTTGCAGAATTCAGCGATAACGAAATGAATAATGTTGCTGTTGCCGATCCGAACCTGATAAACGAAAACAAATCATTCGTTCTCGATTTAGGTATGATTAAAGAATCCGATTATCGTTTTCCGTTGGCAGGTGCAAAAGTAATTTCTCCTTTTGGAGGAAAGCGTAAGCATCATACAGGCGTTGACCTGAAGACTTGTCCGGATGATACAATCGTTGCTGCATTCGATGGCGTTGTTCGCATGGCTAAACCTTATTTCGGTTACGGTAATGTAATCGTTATACGACACAACAACGGATTAGAAACACTTTACAGTCACAACTCAAAGAATTTTGTCAAACCGGGTGATGTAGTAAAAGCCGGTGAAGTGATAGCACTCACAGGTCGCACGGGCCGCGCAACAACCGCTCATCTTCATTTCGAAATACGTGTAAACGGACAGCCTTTCAATCCGAATTTAGTATTCAACTTACAAGACCGGGTATTAAACGACCATTGTCTGTTATTCACTAAAAAAGGTCGTAGTTTTGCTGTAAAATCAGTAGACTCAAAGAGCCGTTTGATGGCTGGAGAATATAGCTACCTGATTCCTTCAAAAGGTGCTTATTAAAAGATACTCATTAACCTGAAATGAGACCACTCCTGTATATCACTATTTCCTGTACAATCATTACGCCTTGTTTTGCAAAAAAGACTTTGCGCCCGAACGTTATTCTTATTTATGCAGATGATTTAGGGAGAGGAATGCTTTCGCATTATGGACAAAAACAATTCACAACTCCGCATATTGACAGTCTGTTCCGTTGCGGAACCGGCTTCGAAAATGCCTACGGCTGTATGGTTTCAGCAGCTTCACGCGCTTCATTACTTACCGGATATCATGACTGCCGGATGCAAGCTAAAGACAAATGGATTATTTCACCTTCAGGAAAATACATCACCCCTCCAATTTATCAGGAGGCAACAAACAAGATTGACAAATCAGTCTTATTACATTCTGAAGCGGAAATCAACAAGAATGATATCATTCTGAAATCCGGCGATCTGTATTTGCCCCAAGTATTCAAACAAGCACAGTACGTAACAGGAGAAATAGGAAAATTGGAATGGGGCTGGACAGCCACACGTAAACAAATGAAAGCACATGGTTGGGACTATTACTACGGCTATCTGGATCATGTTCGTTGCCATGGTTTCTACCCTCCATTCCTATTTGAAAATGATTCCATTATTCAGATTGAAGGCAACACCCATAATAATTGTGCCAAGACGGGAGAGCCTGAAACAGAAGCTGTTTTTCAAGCACGCTGGAATATGGATGGAAAGAAAGTCTATTCGCAGAGGCTTTTCGAAGAAAAAATAAAAGCCTTTATTGAAGCCAACAAAGACACCTGCTTCTTCCTTTTTCATCCGACACAACTGCCTCACGGTCCGGTAATGATCCCCGAAGTCAACGCCGAAGTGGCCAATAATAGCCATCTAACTCAGATTGAAAAAGAATATGCCTCTATGGTTAAGATGCTCGACGATCAAGTAGGAATGATCTGTGATGAAATCCGCCGACTCCATTTAGAAGACCGTACAATAATTATCTTCGCATCAGACAACGGTCATGAAATTTACTATTCACAGGCAGGCAGGATCAACAAAGTATACAGTGATACAAATGGAAAGACATTTGACAATCAGACATATAAATACAGAAGTGTTTTAGCCGGAGATATCTTCGACGGAAACAACGGCTTGGCCGGATTGAAACGTTCCAATCTCGAAGGCGGAATACGTGTACCTTTGGTTTGGATCGGTGCCGGAATTCCTCAAGGCAAAGTATGCCACGAAATCGTTTCAATGTATGACCTGATTCCAACCTTTGCAGAAATGCTGAATGTAAAACTACCGGCAAAAAAGTCAGGTATATCTATCCAACCTCAGATAAAAAAAGGAAAAGCACTGCCTAAAAAACGATACATCGTCTTCTCATCATACACCGGAGCTGCATTAATTACCAATGATGGATGGAAAATCCGCCGAATAAATCATACCACCGAACTTTACAATATTCGTCGCGATCCAGCCGAATACAATGAATTATCCACACAATATCCCGCTAAGAAGACGCTCCTTGAAAAACTTCTTCTCAAAGAATGTGCCGGTAATTGGGAAAATGGTCTTTGCCAATACTGATCAATGTTACAAAAAGAACTTAATGTTCTGAAGAGACACCGATCTCATCAAAAGGTATGGCTTTCATTCCTAACGGCCGAAGATACTCCAATGAACAGAATTTCTTGACATCAGTAATAGGCGTATTCACCGTTATCTGCCTGTTATTCGACAATACCAGTATTTGATTATCCCGCTTTTCCTTATTGACAACCGGTGTGTTGATAAGCAGATTGTTACGAACAGTATTCAAGTTTGTATTCTCTGAAATATGTTTTATTTCCGGCCAACGGTTCAAATACAGAGGCGAATACATATCCGTCACTTCATGGATACGTTTCTGTTGCAGATCTGATTTGAAATTATTATTCCAATTATCCTGCGCCCAAACATTATGGGTAATAGCATAAGGACAATCAATAAAAAGATTATCTTCCACCACATTATCTTTACCACCATTCATTTGAACCCCACCGAATTCATGCGAACCGCATTTGAAAAACACGTTACCATAAATCTGCACACCACTGATCAGATCATCCAAACGAACACCTGCAGCTCCACACAAGGTGCCACCGGTAATATCATGCCAATAATTATATCGAATAATCAAGTCACGCATGGCCAAATCAAAGAAGGTATCAATACCACCCTGATCATCAGACTCGTAAACGACATGATCGACTTCATTAAACTGAATGATGATATTATTTCCATCAACACGCAAAGCAGATGAAGGTGCATCGCTAAAATGATTGTTCGTAACAACCAAACCACAACCATCAAAATAAACAGCCGGGTGATATGTATGGATATAATGACTGAAACTACGGACGATATTCTGCTCGATTAGAAGATTAGCCGGCGTAAGTGTTGCCCGATCTCCTCCGTTGGCAATAATTCCACCGGCGCCCAGATTCTGCAATAAGCAATAAGAAAGGATATCCTCTTTACAGCTATCCAGATGGACAGCATCGACGCCCAATTCTTCCATACAGCATTCGGTCAGCGCACAATGATTCGTATTAGCAAGTAAAAGTCCACTTCCTCGTGATCCCTTAAATGTTAATCCTTCGAACGTCATATACGAGCAATCCTTGGCCTCCAGCATAAACGGTATATTCGTGTTGGTAAGTGTTACAACAGCTTTTGACGGATTGATACCCTTTGGTGGAAACCAATAAAGTTTACCTTTAGTTCTATCCAGATACCATTCGCTAGCACTATCCAATTCGCATAAAAGCCCCACGCCATAATAGCGCAAGCTGTCTTTATACGTCTCTGTATAAGGCTTTTCCAGATTGAACAGATGATTTTTCGTATCAACCTCCGTTGAGAAATAATTATCACGCCAATCCCAGAACCAATAACCATGGAGTTTGAAATCCTTCTCATTCGCCCAACGGTTGATTCTCGAATCACAATATTCAACGATACCCTCTTTCGTGCCCTTATGACCGGACCATACTTTTTCCGTAGGCGTTGCACCACGAGCTTTTCCCGTATAAGTAAAACCACAATTCGGCCAACGCGCCAATGTCTGTAATGAGCCGTTGCAATATAAATCGGGACGATTAACATCAGATACAGCTTTGCCGAAATCGGTAACACCACAAGACTTCAAGTCAACCACAACGATATGTTTTGCTACATCTTTCGAGAGGCGTTTAGCAACAGATGCATCTTTGAGCGGTTTCCAATTGGTCAAGGCAACGCTTCCACTAAAGACAGGCTTTTCATTCTCTGCAGCCCTGAATATAACCGGCGCCGCTTTCGTTCCACTAGCTGAAGACGGAACAGTTATGGTTTGGGTAACAGGATAGCTTCCTCCACGGAAAAGCACCACCACAGGTTTCAAAGGCGATTCTGCGCGCGAAGACACAACAGTCTTCACAGCTTGTTGAAAACTCTTAAACGGAGCCATTTCTGTTCCTGTACCTGAATCATTTCCTTCCGGTGAAACATAGATTTTTAAAGTATCTGTTGTCTGTGCAATCATCCAGAAGCATGAAATCAATCCCATGAATGTCAATACAATTCTTTTCATCTTCAAGCAATTTATCATATCATAATTCTAAAACTCTACAAAAGACTACAGCATTAGTGCTTTCCGGTACTCGCTGTCACGGTTATTTATTTCAATCAAACATCGCATCTAAAAAAGCTATGCCACTCTTCGTCTTGAATATCTTCTGACGAACGGAGGCAACAGCGCTCTTTTCGATCTTATCTTCATAGATGTTGACAAGAAAATCCGCTTCAATCAGAATCTGATAATCAATCCCATCAATGTTCGAATAAGTATGATGATGACCGACCAGCCAGCAAACGCGAGCTATCTGTTCATCGGTGTAACCACCCACTCTTGTCAGCAGCGACTCAGCTTCGCGAGGTCCTTCCTGTTCCTGCAACTTCCCGTCGCAGCGACCATACTTCTGTTCACTGATATGGATACCGATATCGTGCACTATAGCAACTGTTTCCAAAACGAATAAAGTATCCTTATCGACATTTTCCAAACGACCGATAACGGCAGCGAAATCATGCACTTTGATAAAATGCTGTATCCGCATCGGATCGCCTTTGTCGTAAGCAATCATTGCTGCAATCAATCCGGCATGTTGTAATTCCATATTACTTATTACTATAAACTAAAACTTGAAATATTTTTCTCTGATCGGTCTGTCCAGCATGGCAGATGCGGCATTATCGCCAATAAAATCTTCTTTCACCGGATCCCAATGCAGTTTAGAGCCGATCTTCACAGCTATCAGTCCCAACTGGCACATGGAGATGGTCCGATGCGCCGTTTCCAAAGGTTCAAGCGATGGCTTTCCTGTCTTGATGGCATTCAGGAAATCCTCCTTATCAGAAAGCAAATCGCGTATTCTCATCTCGTTGGCACCAACTTCTGAATTCAATATAGCATCCGAACTAGCTGTCAGCTTATCGGGATATTCAATCTCTACCCATCCTTCTGTTCCTTCAAAACGTACATACGGACGTTCGATCTTGAAAAACATCTCTACTCCACTGGCATAGGTATAATGAATCTCAAAGCGGTTCATCGTGTTCCACAAACCTTTATCGAAATCGCCGCTCCCTTCAATCTCCACCGGACCGGTATATTCGGTATTGTTTCCCCATTGGGCAATACCCATCAGATGAGCTCCCCAATTGGAAATCATACCATTGCAATAACTATCCACACGCATCCAACCCGGGCGGCCGTAGGCTTTACGGGCATGCACGCGCTTTTCGGTATAAGGCGCTTCCCAAGCCGGACCCAGCCACATATCATAATTTAATTCTTCCGGAACAGGCATCGTCTGTTGAGGCGGAAGGGCGCTCCCGTTCAGTTCTGCAGGAACGGCCAGATAGATGCGCTGCACCTTTCCTATTCGTCCGTTGCGAACCAGTTCAACGGCTCTCGAAAACTTCGGTAAAGTTCTGAACTCGCTGTCATTGCGAGTAATCACCGGATGCTTTTTAAGTACTTCTACCAATCGACGTCCATGAGCGATACAGGTAGAGATTGGTTTCTCCAGGGAGACATGTTTCCCGGCTTTTGCTGCTTCAATGGCGATAGGCACATGCCAATGATCAGGCACTGAAACCATTACCGCATCAATCTCCTTCGATGCCAGGACCTCACGAAAATCAGAATATGCCTTGCAGCCTTTATAAGTAAAACCATTACGTTTGGAATAACCCTCATTCACCTGTTTGACCGCATTATCCAACCGCCATTTATCCACATCGCAGACGGCCAATATCTGTCCTGCTTCCGATTTCAGAAACTGGGGAATATTGGGATTGATAGCCTGTCTTCCGCAGCCAATCATCGCCACATTTATGCGATTCGAAGGAGCTTCTTTTCCAAAAACGTATGAAGGTACGATAGTAGGCAGCACCATTAGTCCGAGTGTTCCCACTGTAGATTTCCGTATAAATTCCCGACGTGTTATCATTGCAATTCTATTTCGTGTTTCGTTATTTAATAACCTTGATTTTCAGATTCCGATAATTGATGACGCTTCCGTGATCCTGAAGCAGAATATGCCCTTTATCATGCAGCCCGTAACCAGGGACATCCTTGAACTTACTTTTACTGATCCGATCTTTAAAATCTGCACTTGTCCTGTCACATTTCATCACCAACTTACCATTCAACCAATGTTCAATATGCATTCCATCGAAAACAATCATGCTTTCATTCCACATGCCTATCGCATTGGCTTTCTTTTCAGGCGAAGGAGCATACAGTTCATATAAAGCGCCCAATGTATGGAAATCGTTCGGTTTCATCAATCCAGATTGCATCCATTCGTGATGCATATCATCCAGCAACTGATACTCAAGGCCATAGCCATATCCCGGATCACTCTTTACACCTTCCTGAACATTGTATTTCACACCGCTGTTTCCACCACGGGTCTTCATGTTCCATTCCCATTTCAAGATAAATTTGGAATACATCTTCTTCGTGATGATATCGCCCACATCAGGTGAACTGCTGCCTCCTTTCACATCGGCAATCAAGGAATTATCCTCCACCCGCCAGCCGTGTTTAGGGAGATAAGTTTTTCCGATGCCCCGCCATTGGTCAGCCGATTTACCGTCAAACAGCAATTTCCAACCCTCTTTTTTCTCCGCAGAAGAAAGAGTATTCAAAGGTTCGGCATAACGCTTCTTGAATTCTTTCCAAGCTTTTATCGTTTGAGGCAGATAATTTTCCGGACCTCCCTTCAAGTTGTAGCATTGTATTCCTATCGGACCTTTATAGCCTTTGTCCACAAGCATTTCCACGAAGCGATAGCAATCGAAAGAGCCTTCCCCAAGCGGTCTGATCAGCTGTGTCCAATCCATTTTCTGCGTATCGCCGCTATCTGCGCCATTGATAGAAACGACAAACAATTTGGGCAACGTCATCTCGACCGTACGCGTCAGATCATCTTCAGAAGCGGTGCGCAGATAATGACACAAATTGAGCACTGATCCGACATTATCGCGATTTGCTTTGGTTGCAATACGATAGGAATCATCTGCCGTCTGCACCAGAAAACCGATATGGTGATAGATGGCTATCCGAACACCGTAAGGCTTTGCATAATCAGCAAGTTGCTGCACGATACGGACGATCTTCTCATCGGCAGCCGGATCAGACGGTTTGAACTTATCCGAATGGAAATGCGCCCATAAGATTATGCCGGTGCCTTTCAGTTTTGGAATCACCTCTTTCCATGAAGGCAGATAGGGTTCATCCTTGTCAATATCAATGCCCATGTAATCCGTATAGACACGCAGGCCTTGTTTGTTCATTGCTCCAACAGCATCCAGAAGCCCATTTGTTTCCCGCTGCTCAATGCCGTCATAGCCCATCAACTTTAAAAGACTCGCTTGTTGAGCGATAGACATCGTGTCCAACCCTCTTTTATTCAATGCATTATTAAACACGAATAATGGATTCGTGACCTGTCTTTTGTTTTGAGCAAAATTCGGGATTGAAATAATACTCATCAGACAAATCAGTAGCAGTAATTTATATGCTTTCATAACGAACTGTTTAATAGACCTTGCCATACGATTACAACAAAGATAACCATTTCTGTACAATTCACCAACAGGAATAACTTTTAGAATTCCTTCATCAACAGCTAACACTTCAAAACGGCAATTATAAATAATAGCCAATGAACCAGTCCGATACGCCCTTCCTTCTGATCACTGTCCGAAAGTCTCGAAATAATCACCCGAGGCAATCGCAAATAAGCTATCTTAAATTAAAATAAGCAGTAGCGTATTGATTATTAGCATTTTATAATACTATTTGTTCCATAAATAAATATATTTTACATTTTAATAGTAAACATTTTAGTCAGCGAAACAGATTGATTTACAATCCATTACAACCTATTTAACAAATGTTTTAGTCAGACTATATTATAATAAATAAAAATATATATAAATATAAGAGGCCTGCGGCTCCTTTTCAAACGGCGAAGAAGAAATCCAATGATTCCGACCTCGCCCAGAGGGTACAACAATCCTTTCAGAACCTCAGATGAAGCTCCGCAATTCAAACTAACTGATTGCTGCATAACATGATTCGCGATAATTGTCAAGAGGCTTACACCTCACGACATGCACGGATCGTTAACAATAACATTAGTCGGTAGGACCTCTTCGCCAAGAAGTCCATATAAAGTTGTCTACCAGAGCAACTACCAATCCGCTAGCGCTAGTGCAGGAAGATAATCACCTCCGTGAGCCTCCAGATATTTCAGAGCGAACCTTCGACCTTTGGCCTTCGGGAACGAACGTCGTTCTTCACTATCCGTACGGCGTCAGTGAGACAAACCGTTATTACAAAAAAAATCCCTATTAAAAAGTATACACTTTCAGTGTTCAAAAGTATATACTTTTAGTATACGAAAGTATATACTTTCACCCCTCAAAAGTATATACTTTTAATACTTGAAAGTATATACTTTACGAAGATAAGCATTCTTTTTTATACACGCAAATATATATATGAAATTCTTCATGGATATTTAAATAAAATTTCATCCATACATAACCAGGTTTTATAAATAATAAATATCAACTCCTTCTCCACCGAGCCACACATTCATTATTGAAATTTGGATGCTATCAGAAACTTTTCTATCTTTGATAAAAAATAGCGAAGATAGACTGTGATTCAGCATAGAAAATAGACAGATCATATTTTAATAAAGCTGCCCTCCTATTTGGAAGAGTTGCCGAAGAGATATTTTTAAAATAAAAATTATTCATAAAACATGGCAATCATGACTAATCCCATTACAATTAAAATGCAAAGAGTTTACGACCCTGACGAAGAAGGGACTGATGGATTTCGTATACTCGTAGACCGCTTCTGGCCAAGAGGCATCAAAAAAGCTGACCTACCTTATGACTTATGGGCTAAGGATATCACCCCGTCCAGCACATTAAGGGAGCTCTTTCACGAAGACCCTGAAAAGAACTGGGATATCTTCAAAGAAAAGTATACATCCGAACTCCAGGCTTCAGACAGTTTCAAGGCGCTCATCCAGCAAATCAAGGCAAAGAATATCCAACATATCACTCTGCTCTACGGCTTTCGTAACAAAGAAAAGAATCATGCACTGATCATCAAAGAAGAGATGGAAGCCGGACTATCCTAAAACGATTAAAGGCATAACGTGATATCACAATAGTAAACATAAAAAAGGGAGAATCTATCAGATTCTCCCTTTTTCTATTAGCTAATTAATAACCCGGATTTTGTTCCCACTTTGCACCTATATTCAAATCAAGCTGTGTTTGAGGTATAGGCCATAATGTATTGTAATCCTGAATATTCAGTCCAGGATTTTTTGGATTGTTATTATACTTGCGTACACGCTCCAATAATTTTCCTGTTCTGCGCAAAACAAAATGTCGACATTCCTCTCCATAAAGTTCACGAATACGCTCATCCAACAGATAGTCGATATTCACATCGGCCGGATCAACCGGTTTAGCATGAGCACGAGCTCTTACAGCATTAATATCAGCAGCAGCCAGATCTTTCTTTCCCAACTGGATATAAGCCTCAGCACGTAATAAGTAAGTCTCACCTAAACGCATGGCATAAATATCCTTATATGTGGCTCCATTACCAGACTTCGCAAAATTATCAACAACATGGCATGGATCGGCAACTTTCATAAAGAAAGGATAAATATATTGGCAAGTATCACGTATCGGATCTCTTCCGGCAGAAGCAGGGTATTTACTGAAATCAATTTTCTGTTTATTATACTTAGAAGCAGGATTATCATAATAAAAATCACGCTTAATATTATGAGGAGCATTACGAATATCATTATTCCAATCACTATTCCAAACAGTATAAGCAGATAATGCTGTCGGATGAATCCAAGAAACGCCACGGCCCAAAGTATCCGAATAACCGGTATAAGCACCATCTACAAATTCGCCTCTGAAAGCAGGGAATCCATCAGGTGTATTACCCATACGGAAATAAGCCGGACCAAAAGCTCTACAGCCTCTTGCATTAGAACCACCATCAATCAATGGTTCAAACTGTAAAACCCAAATAGATTCCTTATTTTCTGATAGATTTTGATTGCCATAAGCGAACAAGTCCAAATAGACATCGCCTGTACCAAATACATCGACAGTCGAACCAAAACGTTCTGTCATCAAGTGATAATAGCCACCATCAATATTTTTAGAAGCAGCTTCTACAGCTTCTGCATATTTGCCTTCTTCCAAATAGACTTCGCACAGCAACTGCCATGCAGCACCTTTAGTCAGTCTGCCCGGAGCTTCTTCCGTACCCGGATCAGGTAAATACTGTGTTCCCAACTTCAAATCTTCTTCCATCAAAGCATAAGCGTTAGCCTTAGGGTCGCGTACGTAGTCTGTTTTAGCAGAGCTTGTTACCTCCGTAACAACCGGAACATCTCCAAAGAATGAAACCAGCAGATGATAAGCCCATGCCCTAAAGAACAAAGCTTCAGCCTTATAAGCCATCTTTTGATTATCACTCGTCCATTTGGTCGGATCAAAATTATCAATAGCCTGAGCCAACACGTTTGCACGCTGAATCAAGCGATACGGATGATCCCAATAAAACTTAACATATTCTGACGATGGAGTCAGATAGGTCACATAATTACATAGGAAACGTGTACTATTTGGATCCTCTCCATGATAGGCAACATCTGTTCCCAGACCTTTAAAAATACTACCAACATCCTGGTTCTCATCACCAAAATACCAGTCATTACGAACCGTGTAAATCAATCCGGTTATTCCCTGTTTAATACCGGCAATAGAATTGTAAGCATTATCCGGTGAAAGGAAATCTTTTGGCGTTTCCTTCAAAAACGAATCGTCATTACAGGAGGTAATGAACAAAGTCGGCAATAAGAAGAGAAGGCCTATCAATGTTTTTATCTTAATGTTTATCTTTTTCATGATGAATTTCATATTAAATGATTAGAATGACAATTTTATACCCATAGTAACATTTCTCATTGCGGGATAGTTAGAACTCGTTGAAGCCAATTCAGGATCCCAGCCAGACCAATCTGTCCACGTATAAAGATTCTTAGCAGCCAAATAGAGCTGTAACATATTAATCGGCCCCATCTTTGATAAAAGACGCTTGTTAAAATTGTATGTAAGAGAAATATCTTGCAGACGAACAAATGCACGGCTTTCATAAACACCACTTGTTACTGCCGGTGAATTATAAATACCTGTCGCATTATCTACGCGATTTTCCGGAGTCCAATAATGACGTACAGCCGATTGATTAATACGATAAACATCATCCGAACGTGAAGATACATTGACAACATCATAGTTATTATACATATAATAGCCATTTCCACCTTGTACAGAATTCAGTAAGAAATACAATGTCCAATCTTTCCACGTCAACGTACTGGTGATGCTGAAACGATAGTTTGGAGCCTTCTTACCAATAATCTTTCTATCATGCTGAGGATCAATGACACCATCACCATTCAAATCTTCATATTTATACTGTCCCGGATACCATCCTTTATAAATTGTTCCATTATACAAATCTTCTTCCTGCCACATTCCAATAATATGATAATCATAAATAGAGGAAATAGACTTACCTACGAACCATGAGTTACCGATATCTTCGTTTGTGCCTTCATACAACTTGGTAATCTTATCACGGTTTAAAGAAAACTTAAGTCCTGTCTGCCATTGCAAATTCGGAGTTTTCACATTAATCGTATTTACCTCAAACTCGATACCTTTGTTCTTCAATCCGCCAATATTTGTCCATACAGTATTGTAACCTGTTGTAGTAGGGATATTTCTCTTAACCAAAACATTGGTTGTCTTTGATGTATACAACTCCAACGATCCATTGATTCTTCTATCAAAGAAACCATAATCGATACCCAAATTGAATGAATTGGTTTTTTCCCATTTCAATGATGAATTTCCTAACGTACTCGGATAAACACCAATAGCAGTAGTAGAACCATAAGTATAGTAAGCATTCGACATCTGAGACAAGCTCGAATAACGGCCAATACCTTGGTTACCGTTTTGTCCGTATGATAATCTCAACTTCAAATACAAATTCTTATAAGGATTAAAGTCTTCATTTGAAGCAACCCAGCCTAATGAAAATGCAGGAAGTGTCACATATTTATTATTCGTACCGAATCCGGAATAACCATCGCGACGAATAGTTGAAGATAACAAATATCTGTGTTTATACTGATAGTTCAAACGAGCCATATAGGATGTACCCATTTCTTCCCATGATTTATTCTCACTTGTGGTAATAACCGTACCCATTGTCATGTTATCAAAACCAAGAGCCTCATTATCAAATCCCTGGGCAGTAAACTTATACGATTCGCCATGATGCTTTTCACGGCTATACAGCAAAGTAGCATTTATACTGTGATCACCAAATTCATTGGTATAGGTAATGATATTATTATAAATCCAGCTTCTTTGATCATCAGGATTCTTTTCTGCCATACCTTTATTATTTGATCCATCAGCTATTGAAGACGGCCAAAAAGTATTTTTCTTTCTATTATAATAGGTATTAGAATAATTGAAATCATATGACAAACCCTTAATCCAAGGACAATCCAAATGAGCGCTCGTCACAAAGAAAATATTATTACGGATATCCTGATCTTGTGCTTTCAAATAACCAAGTGGATGTACCATATACGATTCGCCTGTCAGATACATAGCATAATTTTCGGGAGAATCCAAATCATAATTTGCTAATGGGCTTGCATCTCGTGCATATTCAAGACTTGCGTTCAAACCTGAATAATCACGATAAGAATAATTAATATTTGCACCAATAGATAACCAATCAGTAATCTTATTATCCAGTTTTGCTGTCAAAGTGTAATGAGAGAACTGATCATTTTTCAAAATGCCTTCTTCCTTCACATAAGAACCAGAAGTATAATAATTAAACTTGTCATTTCCACCAGATACATTGACATTGTAACTCTGTATGATAGCATTATCACGCTGTACTTCTTTTACCCAGTCGATATCATTTCCAGCTTTATAATTTACGCGCTCTTCCTCTCTACGTAATGTGCTGGCAACTACATCTTTATTCGTAATATCGGGATAGACAGGCTTACCTACATCACTCGTTGGGCTCTTTTTATACCATGAATACAAATTCTGCTGATAATAATAGTCAGTCAAACGAAGTGCATATTGCTCGGCATTCATCACTTTCATAGGATTATTCGTCATATCCTGAACGCCATAATATCCATTGAATGAGATTTTCGGCTTATCAGACTTTCCTTTTTTCGTGGTAATGATGACAACACCATTCGCCGAACGCGAACCATAAACGGCGGCAGAACTGGCATCCTTCAAAACATCGATATACTCAACATCATTTGGATTGATATCTGAGATAGCTCCATTATAAATGATTCCATCCAAAACAATCAATGGGCTATCACCGGCAGATAATGATGTTTGACCTCGAATGGATAGAGAAGCATCACCACCAGCTAAACCGGTCTGCGTAACATTCAAACCGGGAGAAGCGCCTGACAGTGCTTGAGACAAATTCACATTAGGCATTGTAGCCTTTTCATCCAAGGAAACTCTTGCTACGGATCCGGTCAAATCGCTTTTTTTCATGGTACCATAACCTACTACCACTACTTCGTCCAAGGCTTCTACATCCTCTTCTAGAATGATATCAATATTCCTTTTGTTTCCTAAAGCGACCTCTTTAGACTTATAACCGATATAAGAAACCGAAAGTGTAGGATTTTGACCTGACAGTGAAAAAGTGAATCGGCCCTCGACATCTGTAATGATACCATTAGTCGTTCCTTTTTCTACTACGTTTGCGCCAATGATTGGCTCACCCTTTGAATCTTTTACTGTTCCACGAATAGAATGTTGTCCCAAAACTGCATTTGTGCTCGCGAACACAAATACTAAAAAAACCAACACAAGGGGAATGTGCAGCTGTTTGATTTTTGTGTACATCATGATTTTGTTAATAATTGATTTAAAAATTACTTGTAATAAATATCTCAAATAATAATATAATAAAACAAATTAAAATATTAGAAATATAACAAATGCCTTATTTCTCAAAGCCTAAGATTACATTCGATTGCATTAAAGACACCTAACCAAAGAATCTAGAACAAAATATCAAAATAAACAATGCGTGTCCGCAAACAAACAACAGAATAAGATAACTTTCACTTTGTAATAATGGCATAAATCACTTTATATATTCTACTACTGCTATTCATATTCTTATATTATTGATTGCAAATATAGAAAACGCTTCAATATCATATATATTTTTTTAGTTAAATAAAATAACCGTAAATACAACACGAAACTTCGTAATAATACTATATTATTTATATATAGTCAGTTACTGATTATACATTCACGCTCATCTTTTAAAAGAATTCAAATATAATTTATCTACATTGTTATCGTGCACATGATAATAATTATATTTGCAGCATCAATCTCTAATAGTCAATATCATGATAAAAGCAAGAAGATCTTTTTTGACGGGAACATTCCTAATCCTCCTCCTCTCCCTATTTACAATCATTGGCGTGAGCGCTCAGAGTCCTAAAATGATGTATGGCGATACAAGCAGACTGGGCGTTCCTTTCTCTAAAGATCCGGAAGTAGTTCATTTCAAAGGACACTATTTGATGTACTATTCCATTCCTCCTAAAAAAGGAGATGTAGCTTCAGGGTGGAACATAGGCATTGCTGAAAGTAAGAACTTAATTGATTGGCAAAAAGCAGGCGAGATTACACCTGCTGCCGAATATGAAAAGAAAGGGTTATGTGCTCCGGGAGCCTTAGTCCGTGATGGCAAGGTTCACCTCTTCTATCAAACGTATGGTGGAGGTCGGACAGATGCCATTTGTCATGCAGTATCCACAGACGGTATTCATTTTCAAAGAGATCTGACGAACCCCATCTTTCATCCTTCAGGCGATTGGACTTGTGGACGGGCGATCGATGCCGAAGTGTGCGAGTTCAAGGGACGTTATCTGATGTACTTTGCCACACGCGACAAAGATTTCAAAATACAGATGCAGGGTGTGGCAACCGCTCCATTATCAACAGACTTTAGTAGAAAAGACTGGACCCAAGCCTGCGATTCTTCCATCCTGCGTCCAGAATATCCTTGGGAAGGCCAATGTATAGAAGGTGCTTCAATAGCTAAAAAAGGAAACAAACTCTATATGTTTTATGCCGGAGCCTACAATAATGCGCCTCAACAAATCGGTGTTGCCGTCAGTAACGACGGAATTCATTGGAAACGACTATCCAAAGAGCCATTCCTCCGCAATGGGAAACCGGGCGAATGGAACGCGAGCGAGTCTGGACATCCACACCTGTTTACAGACAACAATGGACGGACCTACCTGTTCTATCAGGGAAATAAAGATAACGGCAAAACTTGGTATATTTCAAACATAGAAGTATTCTGGAAAAATGGCAGGCCCTATATGAAAGGAAAAGGAAAGTACTGAAGAAATTTCTTGAAAAGCCTTCAATACTTACCTGTTTTTCAATCCGGATCCTGCAGCTCGGGATAAGGAATATGATAATAGCCTGTTAGGGCAGCCAACAAGAAATAGTAATTGTCTGCCAGATAGTTATATCCACAGGGTTCGCCACCCTTTGTGCGCCAGTCAATGCTCTTCTGATAGCCGGGCATCAAGCCGGAATGCGTATAGTCGCGTTCAAACGTAGCCATCATAGTGAAGAGAATATGATCGGCCTCTTTTTTCATGCCGACCGTATAAAGGGCCTGAATAAAATGATATGCGGTCTGACCACATAATCCGCCATTTTCATATCTTCCCCAACGGCACATCTCTTCCCAACCGATGCGATCTTTCGGGTCAACCGGAATGATATTACCCGGAACGCCATATACAAAATCATAATTTTCCTTTTCCATCATCTTCAACATCTTTGTAAGAATATCTTTGGAAAGCTTTTGAGGAACAAGGCCCAGATAAATTGCCGTAGCATTGATAAAGGTAAAAGCATAATCATGAATATGCCCATCCTGACTGATCCATCCCGCATAAAAACCGGACTGCTTGTTATAAAATGTTTTATGGAATGACGCTCTGAATGAATCCAAGAACTGACTTATCTCTTTTTCTTCAGAAGAGAGATGCAACTTATGGAAGATCTTTTCTGTAGAGGTAAGCGCCCTATATGCCAACAGATTGCGATAAGCATTCTTATGTCCGAAAGCGAAATCATCCCACCAACAGCTGCTTGTCACTTTTCCTCCCAAATAATTGCCATGGAAAGGATCTTCCAGTATACCGTCATGATCAATATCTGTACGAAGAACGCCATGTACCAACTGTATGATCTGTTTCTGGTAGGTTTTAACAAACGCCCAATCATGGGTTGTCAGCAAATAATTATAAATAGCTATCAAGGTGGATTCCGTTCCTTCGTAAGCAAAACCTTTCAAACGGTTCGTTTCAGGGTCGATATTCTTTAACAACGCCAGTTCGATGGATGTTTTCATCGCATCGATCATCGAATATGATGTTGAGAATCGTGGCGTGAATGGCAACAGGTCTGATTTAAAATAGAGAGATATATGTCCTATCCCATCCAAAAGAATATTATCGCCCATCGACATGGTTGCCGGATTCAAAGTGAAACTATTCTGCCAGCATCGTTTGAGTCCGTCGAAGCGAGCGTCGCTAAAATCACAGCCTGCGATATGCGGATAGTTCTCGTCCATCACCGTAAACAGCAACTCAACTTCCTTCAAAGGGACCAACGTATGGAACGAGAGCATCACCGAACCCAGATGGATAGACACTCTCCTTACATGACCGCCAATATTGCCCTGTCCCAGGTTCAGACCCACATTCGATTTATCCGGAAGCAAATGTTCCTGGATATATACATTCGGGTCGCTGGCTTCAATCCTGACATTTCCATAATCGGGGAAAGAGAAGACAGAAGGCAGTGCCAGACTTGCCTTTTCAATTAATGGACTATATATGCTTTCAGGTTCGTCATATTCAGTCGACGCCGGAATATTCAGTTTACCTGACCATACAGAAACTGGAGCGACGTCTGGAGCCGTTGCCACTTTAAAGATTTGTCCATCCAGATATCCATCCAGACTCTTAATGGTTATCTTATATTGCTTAGAGCTCAAAACGTGCACTGAGCACTTTAATCGATGATTTCCAATACATACAGATTCATAACTGATGCCATCATCCACTATTTTAAACGAACTTTTTTTGCCAAAAGAATTATCATTATAGGAAACAAATGTTCCACCAAGGCCTGGTCGCAACAAATTACGCTCCGCATAATGATGACTCCTGCCACCTGATTCAACACCCCAATAGGATAACATGGGAAAATCCGTGTACCAGGACATAGCAAAATAGGGAGATTTGAAAACGGCGAACTTACCATAGACACTAAAATTGACATCACCACTCAGTTCCTTTATACTGCTATCGTCCAATTTTCTTAATCCGCTGGCTTGTACCGTAAAAGTTGCAACGAGAAAATAAACTATAAATAACACAAAGGTTTGATTTGCTCTACTCTTCATTCTTTGATTAAGTCTTTATATTTTGTTTGTAAAATCTCTTTGAATAAAAAGAGGGGAACAGAAAACCCATTCCCCTCTCAAATAATAATAAAATCACTTACCTAATTTATTACCAACCCGGATTCTGAGTCAATTTAGGATTGATATCAATTTCTGATCCAGGTATAGCCCACAAATTATATTTCGAATCGATTGCTTTAACACCACCGACTTGTCTGCCCATGATATCCGTTTCTTTCTGGCCATTTGTCTTCTCAACCAACTGACCCCAACGTTTCAAGTCATTAGCACGCAGACCTTCCAGAGCGAACTCTACGGCACGTTCATGTTTGATACGTTCGAAAACGGCATCCTGACTTGTTGCAACCAACCAAGACGGACCGCTGTTTAATCCAGGCATACCTACTCTGGCACGAACCTGATTGATATATTTTACAGCATTCGTCTGATCGCCAGTCTGATTATAGCATTCTGCCAACATCAGCAAAACATCAGCATAACGGATAACAGGCCAGTTTACAGGAGATCTGTCACGGCCGGTAATCTGTCCACCCCAATCATATTCTTGAACGAACTTTCTCCACATATATGTATCCTGTGCATAAGCATTACGGACATAGCCATTGCCTTCATAAGAATGGTAAGAACCATCACCAGACAATACCATCTCGCAATCCATCTTTGCATTATTATACCAACCGGCATAATTTGTATACGGAAGAATAATGGTTGCATTCATACGAGGGTCACGCTGTGCATACATAGCTTTAAGTTTGTCTACCTGAGACGGATATTTGACAACCTTTGTTCCTGTCTTATCGAATTCACTCAGATACAGCGCACTATCACTTATACCTTTAAAGAAGTCGTCACGATTGTAGGGTTTGCCATCAATGCACTCATACATATCGACCAACTGCTGAGAAGCAACGTTCGTATTGATACATCCGCCATAAGAAGCACGATTGCCCAAGAACTGAACATGCATACCATAGTTTGTACTTGTACCACCCATGTGTTCTACAGCAAAGATAATCTCAGAGCAGTTATCAGCACCTTTTTCGTAACCATAAGGACGGAACAGATCTGCATAACTGGAATTTAATGCATAGCCGTAGCCACCATTAACAACCTGAAGGAAATCGGCTTTTGCAAGCTCATACTGCTTATTATACAGATAAACTTTTCCTCTAAGTGAATAAGCAGCGCCTTGTGAAGCCAGACCCACAGAGTCACCTCTTGTCTTTGGCAGATACTGACATGCGAAATCCAGATCTTTAATAATAAAGGCACGGACTTCTTCAGCTGTATTTCTCGGGAGCAACATTTCAGATGCATTACCCGAATTGGTTTCATCGTAGATTGGAACACCACCGAAATCATTCAACAAGTTGTTATAATACAATGCTCTTAAGAAGCGAGCTTCAGCAAGATATTGCTGTATCAAACTAGCAGAAAGAGTACTGGAAGCCAAATTTCCAATAAAAGTATTTGCACGTGATATGCCGTCATATTGTGCCTTCCAAACATCAGAAAAGCCTCCATAATAGGCATTGGCAGTACCCATACCGATATTATACTTATCATATGATGGCCACCATCCGTTATTGCTCCAACCTAAATCCGAGGTAGACTCACGAGAATAATAGCCTTTATATGTCCCACCCTGATTCAGGGCCTGATAAACACCAATCAGTGCCTCATAGGTTTGTTTTTGATTATTATAATCTACAACAACAGCATCTGAAGGATATTGTTCCAAGTCATAGCATGATGTTGTAAAAAATAGACCCAGACAGCATACTATTGTCAAATATAATTTAATCTTTCTCATATTGCTCATTATTAAAATTCAACATTAACGCCAATAACAGCTTGTCTCATAGTAGGATAAACCAAATTATCTGTTTCAGGATCGATACCCTTCCAACCTGTGAAAGTAAAGAAGTTCTCTAATGTTCCATACAAACGAACTCGTTGGGTATATATCTTCTGTGATAATGCTTTAGGCAGCGTATAACCCAATTCAATGTTACGGATCTTCAAATAATCACGATTCTGCATCCATGTGGTATTGGTAATCGTATTGATTGTTGAAGAATAAGTAAGTTTCGGATATTTAGAACTTGTCTTTCCTTCTCTCCAGACATTATCTGTTACATATTTAGATAATTGATGTCCTTTAGAAACATTGGTATTATAATAATACTCATTAATGTAACCTTGATAACCAAATGAGCCATCCAATCTAACCGACAGATCGATACCTTTCCAACCGGCAGTGAGCGTCAAACCAAACAAATCGGTAGGATTCGTATTACCAACAACCGTACGGTCCTTCGTATCAATCACGCCATCGCCATTTACATCTTGGAACAGGATATCACCCATACCCGGAACACCACCCAGAGCTTGGAATGCTTTCGGATTATTTGCCAACATCTTATTGACGATATCCAAATCGGCACTCGTGCTGATGATACGATCTTTTTTATACATAAACATATCACCGATAGATCCACCTTCCTTAATATAGTTATATCCACTCAAACTATAATCATCGCCTTTGAACTTGTCAATCTTGTTGCTAATATGCGTATAGTTAGCTGTAACACCATAGCTGAATTCGCCTACCTTGTCATTCCAACCAACTGTCAACTCAATACCTTTATTAGATACCTTTGCTGCATTTGTCGTAGGAGCACTTGCGTTACCGTGAACTGCAGGTACAGGCAATTGAATCAAGATACCAGAAGTTCTCTTGTCGAACCAGTCAATCGTAGTACTCAAACGATTGTGTAACAAATTGAAATCAAGTCCGACATCCGTCACTTTTGTTTTCTCCCAAGTCAGATTCGGATTTGCCAAAGAAGTAATAGCCCAACCTGTTTGTACTGCATTAGCAATAACATATGTTGAATTACCATAAGTTGAACGTGATGCATAGTTACCTACTGAGTTGTTTCCCAGTGAACCGTATGAAGCACGAATCTTCAGATTGTTAATCCAATCGATATCCTTCATAAAACCTTCCTCACTGATTCTCCAAGCAGCAGAACCGGAAGGGAACCAGCCCCAACGATTGTCTTTCAAGAAACGAGAAGAACCATCAGTACGTAAGTTGAACTCTAACAAATATTTGTTCTGCCAATCCAAATTGATACGACCGAAATAAGAACGCATGGTCCAAACGGTTTTTGCACCCGAAGCAGACAAAGAACCATTAGCAGCATCCAAAACAGAAAGGCTCAGATCAAGCAAATCCTTTCTTGTAACGCCTTCATTTTCGTAGGTGTATTGTTCCTGGCTGGCACCTGCCATAACGCCCAAGCCCAGATTATTATCCAGAAAACGATGATTATAATGCGAAACAACATCCATATAATTACGCTGTCTTCTCCATGTAGACTGTGAAATATAGGTTTGTCCACCACCTTTCAAAATAATAGAATTCGTTGCAAAATTCCAGAAATCATTAAAGATTGGAATAACCTTCGTATTATTGCTTGTATACTCATAGACCATTGATCCTGTTACCGACAAATCTTTGATTGGATTCACTGTAACAAAGAAACGACCCTTTCCATTACGCGTAATATTATCACCTCTCGAAGAATTCAAATTTGCCAACATATTATTGGTTGATGACGATACATCATCCTGTGAATCTTGAATTCCTCCGTAACGACCGTCATATTTCAGAATCATGGCAGGTGTTGTAGCAAATGCCCAACCGAAATCGCCAGAACCCGGATCAGCCTTTCCATAGTATCCATTCATATTGATACCCATCTTCAACCAAGGAGTAATATTCGCACTGATATTCGACATTACATGATAACGCTGATATCCTGTGTTTTCCAAAACACCAGGGTTGTCATAGTAACCGATAGAACTATAGAACTGAACATTATCGACGCCGCCCTGCATAGACAAGGTATGATTACTACCAACACCCGTCCTGAACGAATCTTTAAGCCAGTTTACATTCGGATACTGCAATGGATTAGCACCATTATCATTACGCCATGCCTGAATAGATGAAGTAGAATAAGGAGCAGCAATACCGCTGTTGGTATAAGCTTCATTCATCAGCTCCATATAATCGGCATAATTGCTTACCGGTTCCAGAACATTGTTACGAGCAGTCTGGAAAGTAACATATCCATTATAGGTCAGTTTCATCTTACCCGTTTGTCCGGCTTTTGTTGTTACCAATATTACACCATTGGCAGCACGTGAACCATAGATTGCAGATGAAGATGCATCCTTCAAGATAGAGATATTATCCACATCGTTGATATTGATATCACTCAAAGCGCCTTCAACACCATCGATGATAATCAGTGGAGAAGAATTGTTTAATGTTCCAACACCACGAATCAGCAAAGCGGCATCATCACTACCAGGACGGTTGCTGTTTGACGTTACATTCAAACCGGATGAAGCACCGGCTAAAGCGCTTGAAAGGTTCGTGATAGGACGGCTTTTTGCCATATCTGCAACATTAACAGACGATACAGATCCTGACAGATTCACTTTCTTCTGTGTGCCGAAACCTACGACTACCACTTCATCCAATAGTTTAGAATCTTCAGACATTTTTATTGAAAAGGTTGAATTCTTCTTAACTGAAAATTCTTGAGTATTATAACCAATGAATGAAACGCTTAACATGGATGCATCATCTACGTTAAGGGCAAAAGAGCCATCCGGACCAGTAATAGTACCGTTAGTTGTTCCTTTCTCAACTACGTTGACACCTGAAAGAGGTTCTCCGTTTTCATCAACTATTTTTCCTGAGACACGTTTAGACTTTTGTCCCTGAGAAGTTTGACTTTCACGCTGATTCAATGGCGTGATAACCAAATAATTACCTTTAGCTTTAAATGTATAGCCTGAACCTCTTAGAACATCAGACAGCACTTGAAGCACATCCCTATTTTTCTGATTTAGCACAACCTGTTTTGTAACATCCAGTTGAGTATCATTGTACGCAATTTTGTACTTAGAAGCTGATTCAATCTTCTCGAACGCTTGCTTCAACGATACTGTACCATCCTGAAAAGTCACTTTCTGTGCGCTCATCTGCAAACATCCTGCCGCCATCAGACTCAGGCAGAGTGTCATCACTCGCATCGATTTGTTCCTATTCATGAAATAATAGATATAAATGTTTGACAATAAATTTAAAATCGTACTATAAGGACAGTGAGGGTACAAAATACACCCAATCAATAATCGTTAATGTATGTAAAATTATTGTATGTAGATATCACGACCATCCACATGATACTCTAAACCGGGCACCATGGCCTTGATAAGCATCATCACATTCTCAATGGATTCGTTTTTATTGAAGTGTATAGTCAGGCGGTTTTCGTTATACACAGATGTTTGCACATGTACCTTTATATTATATACACGCTCAAGAGTCATCATTATATCATGGAAAGAGCTACTGCTAAAGTTCAATCCGCCTTCTTTCCAATCAGAATAATTAGCGGCAATGACACTTAGCTTTTCAACTTCTCCTGTAGAAGGCTTATAGACCAACTGCTCATTAGGAGATAAAGAGAAATTCTTTCCTTTTGTGGATCTCTGATTTAATAAAACACTTACAGCTCCTTGCTCCAATGTTGTAGTCACCTTTTCGGCTTCGGGATATGCAGAAAGATCGAACTTTGTTCCCAACACTTTTATTTGCAAAACATTGGTACGAACAACAAATGGCATTTCTGGATTCTTTTTCACATCAAAATAACCTTCACCGGATATATAAACCTGTCTTTCCTGACCGACAAACATAGAAGGATGGATCAATAAGGTTCCTGAATTCAGCCAAACCCTGCTTCCATCGGGTAATGTTACGATACCATGTTTGCCTGCTGAAGCATAATGTTCCACAAAGGTGATCCTTGCTATTGTGTTTTCTCTTACTGATGACTTATGATACAAATATAAGGAAGCACATAACAGCAAAAACGGCAACGTCCATATAGCAGCCAACTTCAACCAATATGAATAATTGAAAGATGAACTATCTTTTAATCCGGCACGTTGTTCAACTGATGAATAGGCATGATTTAATGCTTCGGAAGACATTTTAGGGAATCCAATGTCATTCCAGACTGACAATAGAGCCTCATCTTTTTCCTTCTCATGATGAGTAGCCGTCAATCTGCTCTGAACTTTTTCCACCATTTCGTTCGAAAACTGATGGTGAAAAAAATATCCCACTATATTTTTTATATATCCCATTCTTCTTCTTTCATTCATTTTTTATTGACCACTTATCTTCTTTTAGCACCCAAAACATTAACAAAAATAGAGAAATACGAATAGCAACATTGCATTTCTTAACTCTTTCAACGCCAAGTTCAGGTGATTCTCAACCGTTTTTTTTGCCAAGTGCAGCTTTTCTGCAATCTCATCATTTGTCAATCCGGATTCGCGACTCATACGATAAACGGCCTGACGCTGGGAAGGCATACTGTCGACAACCATATTGACGAATAATTGCAAATCTTTTGCTACCAGTTCCTCGTATGGATTTCTGTCATACTCTTCCTCAAATGGCCGTTCATCCAAACCGACTTGACGTATTTGCTTAGACTCAATGTAATTAAACGCTGTATTTTTAGCTAACACATATAAATAGGCACCAAAAGTATTGACCTCAGCAAAACGCGTACGATTCATCCAAATTTTGACAAACACATCTTGCGTAAGATCTTCGGCTTCGGTTTCAGACTTTAACAAACCATTCAAAAAACAGCGGATCTTGGGATAATAACGCATAAACAATACTCGAAAAGCCTTTTCATCACCTTCCGATAATCGTTTAACCAATTGTTCTTCGTTACTAGAATCCATATTCGCATTCTCCTTCAATCTGTAAGATTAATCACACTTATTGAAACATATTCATACTATTTTACTGCAATCCAACCGATATTCCAGCCATCCATTGCCGGAACAGTCAGGAGCATATCAGTGCCCTCCCGTTTGGATTTCAAAATTATATCCGGCTTTTTAGCCTGTTTCCACAAGAACAACTTTTTATCAGAACAACCACGCAAACGCACAACAACCGGTTCTTGCTCCGAGATACTACAATTCAAAAGAGTCAAGCTTCGCAAATTACCGACACCATCGATTCTAGGTACAGCAACCATTTGTGCCATCGACTCAATAATAACGGGTAGCTTCCCTTGAGAGATCCAATCTGCAATCTGCAACAATTCATGCCGACGTTGTATGTTTACATTATTAGTACTGAATGTTGGAATAACAGCCAAACGACCTCCTTTAGGCGAAAGATAACAGGCAACATTCTTTATTCCTGTCGGAGCATCGATTTTCCTATAATATTTATCAAAACCCTTTTTCTGAATATAGCTCCAAGATTCCTGATCCAACAGGACTCCTTTGGAGGATAGACGATTCATCTCTCCGTCAGACAATCCTTGCAACGAATATTTATCCAAAATATATGCTGAAGGAAAATGGCCATCCGGAGTAAAAGGAATACCCAATGTTGAAAGATTGTAAATCATATTTCCGGCAATAGATGTTGACCAGCTAAAACTTTTCTCGCTATCGCCTTCATTACGAGCCGCCATATCCGGACTTATATACGAATCAAGTCCTCCCGGCTCTGTACCCAAATTAAAATTAGCATAATCTTCATAATAACTACGCCAATCGGCTAAATTCTTAAGATAATGCTCTGCGTACCATTCCATAGGTTCATCAGCAGAACATAATATCGCATAAGATAACTGCGTAGTGCCCATAGCTAAAAACAATTGTGACTCGACACACAGTCCTTGTGGAGAAACACCTGTAGCACAATGATGCCAGCCCTCTATTTCTGGGGCAATCTGCCGTATTTCAGGTTTTAAACGACGGATCTGTCTAGCCATATCATATGCTTTTATCAACATCTCCCTTGGAGCGTAGTCATTATAAAATCCATTGCCTGGACGAGAAGCCGGAACCAATCCCGTTTCATTTTCCATAGCATCGTAAATCAAATTCCAATCATATCCCTCTAATAACTCCCTGTGAAAGTTTGCATGCTGCAATCCCATTCTTGTTGAAGGAGATACAGCATGAACACTATGAGAGATTGCGGCAGCAACACCTGCTAGACTTTCTTGACTAAATCGTATCCACTGCAACCGAAGAAATCCATTCTCATCATTACGATCTAATGCAGCGACTAAAGATTCACGCGTCAAATGTCTGTTTGTCTGAGAATTAAATTGAGCAATACAGGTATCACAGAAACAAGCATGTTCTGCTGGAGAATGATGTGTAATCCGCAGATCATCATCCAACCAGATAATCGCAGGATGAACAGCCTTTGCATAAATGGCATAAGCCTCAGAAATATAATCAAGAAATGCCCGCTGACGAGGACAATTGCACGAATAGGTCTTTGTTCCATCAGAATTGACCATTTTTCCCCAAGGTGAACTGACAAGATTAACCCGGTCTCCATCCAAACCGAAACTATCGCCATGACCTAAAGTGATTCCTTGTATGCTTGATGTAATACCCAACTTGCTTAGTTCCTTACTCATAGAGGCCATTGCCACTGATGAATGTTTGTGACGTTCCATAGGGACATAAGGATCATCTTCCATACAAAACCAGACCTCATCGCAAGCCGGCCGATATTTCTTCAGCGCCTGATAGAGTTGGCTTCTCAAAAGAGAATCTGTATGATGATGTGGCCACAGCCGTATGATCATCTTAAAACGCGCCGTATCCGGCACTTGAGAAAATGTATCATATGACAAGCAACAAGTGGAAATAATCAGACCCAACAAAAATAATTTCTTCATGGCAAACCCTATGTTTATATTACTAATAACAAAAATAATAAATCCATCAACGCTTCAACCATCTGTTTAAATGATTGTTAGGAGCTACAATGACAAATTTATAGAATTTCGATTGAGGGAGCTTGTTCAAATCCACCTTATATTTACTTGTTCCCTTATGTGATTGTACGGTTGACAGCTTAATCCAATTATCAGATTTACCTTCTTTAAAATTATTAGTGCCTGCAGCATAAACATCCACTAGCAATTCTTTATAGCTATTCCATGTTAAAAGGACAGTATTATCGTAAGGCATCGTCTTCAAATCTGAAATGTCAACACTGCCTATAAAAGGTATTCCATCTTGCTCCCATAACACATTGTTGGGCACTTCAAAATGGAGAAAACGACTGATAGAAGGTGCTATATCAATAATAGCCAACTGTTTGCTATGGAAATGAGCATTGACCAGAACATTAGTCGAGATCCACGTTGTACGTTCTCTAAGTGATTGTCCTCCATGTCCATGACCACTTTCATCGCGGCCATGATCAGTCGTTACAACAATCATCCATTCTTCATCAAAATGACTCTCGCGATACTTTACCGCATCCCAAATACGAGCAACTTCGGCATCAGCCTTCCTTACATATTCATCAAAATAAGTACCATTGCCTTTCAAATGTCCGGCATCATCCGTGTACCACAGATAGACCCAACTCAAATCAGGAGCATCATTACGGATACCTTCGGCAGCATCTTTTGAGACTTGCTCATCATAATCAAAGATTTGCAGTTCATTCTCCTTCTTTGGAAAATGTATCGTATCTAAATCGTAGCCATCTTTTACATAATCTATCGTCAAATGATTCGTTTCTGGCTTTCCTTCACCAATCAGAACAGTCCGATTGTCAGTCCAGCTCGAATAAATCGCTGTCTTGTAAGGTTTCTTTTGTTCTTTGGCAATCCGGAAGATAGTCCAATAATTATAATTCGGTTTCAAATTATCATTTCCATTGACATTATGCTTGTTCATCCAAGTAGAAGTCAGCAGATTAGTGTAACCAATAGCCGAAACTGTAGGCGTTTGTGAATAAGCGCCCACCTCGCCTCCGGTATAAGCACGGCCGAATGCCCCTTTGGCTGCAATATCGAATATAGCAGGAGTATGCAAACGTTCTATTTGATCAGCAGGAAGACCATCCACAATAATATATACAGCCTTACGCGTTTTTGCTGAAAGTGAAAAACAACACAAACACAACAATAGAATAATATAGTACTTCAACCTCATCGCCATCCTTTTTAAAACAATGACAAATATAATGAGATAAAAATGAATAGGCACTATGAAAAAGAACTTTTACATAAAAGAGTTATTCAAAATCAAACAAAAACCTAATCTTTGAGTAAGAAAGTGGAAGCAATATTTCACAAAGAGAAAAAGAGTATTTACATTTGGATAATAAATGCACATTATAAGTATCATTCAAAAATAAACGATTATGTACGGAGCAATTGCAGGGGACATTGCGGGTTCCCTTTATGAATTCAACAATATCAAGACAACTAATTTCAAACTCTTTGAAAAAGGATCTAACTATACAGACGACAGCATTTTAACTATCGCCGTAGCAGACTGGATTCTCAGTGACAAAAAATTGACGCACACTTGTTTGATTCAGAAACTACAAGAATACGGACACACATATAATTGTCCGATGGGTGGTTTTGGCGGGGGCTTCAGCTGTTGGCTCAATAGTTCGAATCCGTTGCCTTACAACAGTTGGGGTAATGGATCCGCCATGCGAGCAAGCGCCGTCGGATGGGCTTTCGATACATTGGAACGGACAATGGAAGTAGCCAAAATTTCGGCAGAAGTAACGCATAATCATCCTGAAGGTATCAAAGGAGCACAGGCTACTGCTGCCGCTATATTCTTAGCACGTAATGGAAAAACAAAAAAAGAAATACAACAGTATATTACAACTGCTTTCGGCTACGATTTAAACCGGACATGCGACGAGATACGACCGACATATACCTTTAATGAAAGTTGTCAAGAGACTGTTCCTGAAGCAATAATTGTGTTTCTCGAAAGCAAGGATTTTGAGGAGTTGCTGCATCTTGGCGTTTCTTTAGGAGGCGACAGCGATACACTCACTTGTATTGCCGGAGGTATAGGAGAAGCTTTCTATGGAGGAATTCCCTCATTTGTAACAAAAATAATCCATGAAAGATTGGATCCTCATTTGGCAGAAATAGAACATAACTTCTATGCAGAATATGTCACGAACAAATTATAATTAATATCTTTGCTCAAATTAAACAAAAAGAATTTATGAGACATACAAACTTATGGTTAGCCATCTGTGCTTTGAGCCTCTCCATGAATGCTTTCGGTCAAAAGACTGCAGGAGGCCTCACACCGGAAATGCTAAAACAGATCAAACAGTCTTATCAAGCCACTGCGGCCGATAAGGCAATCCGCAATGCCATTACAAACAATGACATCAACAAGCTAGTAGTCAATCTCGACAGTCAGAACAATCTGGACACCTATTTCTCAAATAAGGTAAACAGCAAAGGCATTACCAATCAGAAGTCATCCGGTCGTTGCTGGCTATTTACCGGACTCAACGTATTCCGTTCGCAAGCTATCGCCAAATATAATATGGGTGATTTCCAATTTTCTCAAAACTATTGTTTCTTCTGGGATCAATTGGAAAAAGCCAACCTATTCTTGCAAGGCATTATTGATACACGCGATAAGCCAATGGACGACAAGATGGTAGAATGGCTTTTCAAGAATCCGATCAGCGACGGCGGACAATTCACCGGTATCGCCGATATACTGACCAAATATGGTGTTGTTCCTTCGGATGTAATGGCCGAAACGAACAGTAGCAACAGCACAGGGCATATGGCCAATATCATTGGTCTGAAATTAAAAGAATTCGGACTCCAACTACGCGAAATGCCTAAAGCAACAAAAACGTCAGAGTTTGATAAGAAAAAGACTGAGATGCTCGGAACAGTTTATCGCATGCTTGTACTCAACTTAGGCGAACCGCCCACGCATTTTACTTGGACTCGCAAAGATGCACAAGGGAAACCTGTTGAAACAAAAGAATACACGCCACAATCTTTCTACAATGAATATATCGGAAAAGATTTGAAACACAACTATGTGATGCTGATGAACGATCCTTCACGCGATTACTACAAACTCTATGAGATCGATTTCGACCGCCATACATACGATGGTGAGAACTGGACTTACGTCAATCTGCCAATAGAAGATATAAAAGGAATGGCTATTGCTTCCATCAAAGACAGTACGATGTTGTACTTCTCATGCGATGTTGGCAAGTTTTTTAATCGCGACCTCGGTGTACTGGATGTAAATTATTACGACTATGGTTCATTGATGGGAACTACTTTTGACATGAATAAAAAACAACGCATCCAAACATTTGCCAGCGGTTCGTCGCATGCCATGACTTTAATGGCTGTCGATCTGGATTCTAACGGAACGCCAAAGAAATGGATGGTTGAGAACAGTTGGGGACCGGGCGCAAATAACGGACATCTGATCATGACCGATCAATGGTTCAATGAGTATATGTTCCGTTTGGTAGTCGACAAGAAATATATCACGGATAAAGTGAAAGAAGTGATGAAGATGAAACCTATCATGCTGCCTGCATGGGATCCGATGTTTTCTGAAGAAGAATAATCAGAACAATAAATCAGTAATTATAATAAAAGCGGATCGGCGTAAATAGTCGGTCCGCTTTTATTTAATCCATATTATCCAATTTAAAGCGGTAGTGCTTTATAAATAGTATCTGTTGTACCTGCTTTGCTCTGAACAAAATTACCCGCATTTCTACCTGCAGTACTCAGAATATCAGAGTTAGTCATAAACTCATCCAGCTTTGCAGTAAACTCTTTTTCATTAGAAATAGAGAAACCACCTCCCACTTTGATCAAATCTTTTGCTTCCTGGAACTTGTGATAGCGAGGTCCAAAAATAACCGGAATGCCATAAACGGCCGCTTCCAATGTATTATGGATACCTGCGCCAAAACCACCTCCAATATAAGCAACGTTCCCATATCGATAAATAGAAGACAGTAATCCAAAGCCGTCAACAATAAAACAATCGGCCTTATCGACGCACGACTCATCCTTCATCGCTTGTGAAAGAAGGACCGATGGACGTTCCAAAAGAGATTCAATATAATGAAGATGCTCGTGATGGATCTCATGAGGTGCTATAATAAGCTTCATCTCAGGGTGTTTATTGAAATAGGGAATCAATATTTCTTCATCCTGAGGCCAAGAACTTCCTGCAATAAATACAAATGGACGTTTAGCCTCTTCTCCTCCAATAAAACGCTGAATAAAAGGCAATTCATGCGCTTGCTTGCAGACATTCAAAACCCGGTCAAAACGCGTATCTCCTGCAACCGTCACATTATTGATATGGAACGAACGAAGCAATTCTGCCGAACGCTCATCCTGCACAAACAAATGGTCGAAGCAATAAAGCATCTTCCGATATGGATAACCAAACCACTGGAAAAACAACTGATCGCGACGAAAAATGGCTGAAATGATGAACAGAGGAACATGACGTTTCTTCAACTCACTCAGATAATTCCCCCAAAATTCATACTTGATGAATATAGCCATTGAAGGATTTGCCAAATCCAAAAACTTATTGACTCGATAAGGTGTATCAAAAGGGAGATAGCAGATCACATCTGCACCATTATAGTTCTTGCGCACCTCATAGCCCGATGGCGAGAAAAACGTCAAGAGAATCTTATATTCAGGATGTTCAGCTTTAATTCGTTCCATCAGCGGACGCCCTTGTTCAAACTCTCCCAATGACGAAGCGTGAAACCAAACATACTTAGCATTCCGATCTATTTTCTGACGCAGAATATCATTCGTTTTCCATTGCCCCCAACGCATCGCCCGCGCTTTCTTATGGAAAGGCGAAATTAATGCAATTATAAAAGCATAGAAGTGTATCAACAAGCTGTACATGCGAATCTTTTACTGATAATATTATTTAAGAACCTCAATAGCACGCTGAATGCGCCTGATTGATTCTTCTTTGCCAATAGCTTCTGTAATATCGAAGATATGCGGACCCTTACCTTCGCCTACCAATGCCAAACGAGTAGCATTCATTACGTCGCCCAACTTATAGCCTTTGCTTTCTACCCAAGCTTTAACAACTTCTTCTGTACCTTCTATATCAAAAGGTTCGCGAGCTTTCAAAACTTCTATCAACTCTGCCAACTGGGTAGCGCTATCTTCTTTCCAACGCTTTTTGCAGGTTTTCTCATCATATTCGGTTGGAGCAACGAAGAAAAATGAACAAGTATCCCACAATTCCTTGATAAACGTGACACGCTCTTTCATCATTCCTACTACTTTCTCAGCGTAAGCCGCATCGGCATGAATATGATGTTCCTCAAGTACAGGCATAAACAACTCGGCAGCTCTTTTGTTATCCATCATCTGAATATAATGATGATTGAACCACTTGCCCTTTTCGTAATCGAACTTTGCACCACTCTTGCTACAACGGCTCAGATCAAACTCCTTAATCAGTTCATCCATGCTCATCACCTCCTGATCATTGCCCGGATTCCAACCGAGTAAAGCCAGAAAATTGATTACAGCTTCGGGCAGATAACCGCTTTCGCGATACCCTGACGACACTTCGCCACTTTTCGGATCATGCCATTCCAATGGGAAAACAGGAAATCCCAAGCGATCGCCATCACGCTTACTTAACTTGCCTTTGCCATCCGGTTTTAACAGCAATGCCAAATGAGCAAAACGGGGCATCGTATCTTCCCAACCAAAATAGCGATACAAAAGGACATGCAACGGAGCGCTTGGCAACCATTCTTCACCACGAATCACATGCGTAACCTCCATCAGATGATCATCAACGATATTTGCCAAATGATAGGTAGGCAATTCGTCTGCCGACTTATATAAAACCTTATCATCCAAAACGGACGAATTGATGACGACATCACCACGAATCAGATCCTGTACATGAACATCTTCATTCGGTTCGATCTTGATACGAACAACGTATTGCGTATTCGAATCAAGCAAAGCCTGAACTTCAGATGCAGAAAGAGTCAGTGAATTACGCATCTGCATTCGCGTAGAAGCATCATACTGGAAATTAGGTATTGCATTTCGCTTTGTCTCCAATTCTTCAGGCGTATCGAATGCAATATAGGCATGTCCACTATCTAAAAGCTGTTTGACATACTTTTTATAAATATCTCTACGCTCGCTCTGGCGATAAGGACCATATTTACCACCAAAACTAACGCCTTCGTCGAACTTGATGCCCAACCAGGTAAGCGCTTCAATAATATATTCTTCAGCGCCAGGTACAAAACGTTGTGAATCGGTATCTTCAATACGAAGAATCATCTCTCCGCCATTTTGTTTAGCGAACAGATAATTATATAATGCTGTACGAACACCACCAATATGTAATGCTCCCGTAGGACTTGGTGCAAAACGTACTCTTACTTTTCTTTCTGTCATAACTGCCCCTTTCTAAAATAATGTGGCAAAAGTAGGCTTTTTTTTTCTCCTAATAAACTTTTTTATGTACATTTCGCCTTTTAATAGAAAAGTTGATGTTATGATACTAAAGAATTACAACATTCATCCCAGTGTATATTTCATTTTGGCAGCGATGCTGATAGCCTACTTCTTTCCAAGAGAAGGAAAATTCCGCTACCAGTTTTACGAAGGGAAACCATGGCGCTACGGACTTCTCACGGCGCCCAGCGATTTTCCTATCTATAAAACTGACAATCAGATCAAGGCTGAACGAGACAGTGCGCTTACCAAATTCCAGCCTTACTATCGGTTCAATACAAATGTTGAAGCCGAACAGATAACGAAATTCCGCAATGATTACCAGAATAAGTTCAAGAGTCGTATTCCAGCTACCTATTCTCTTTACATTATTAATACACTCCAAAAACTATACAAAAGTGGCATCGTTGCCATAACAGACCAGGAAGCTTTTCAGAAGAAAGGTTTCCCGCAAATCAATCTGATTGAAAACAATGTCTCCCAATCCTATTACAGCAGCGATCTGTTTACAATCAAGACTGCCTACGAATTCATCATCAACAATTGTCCGATCCGACTGGATAAAACCGTTTTGCAATCATGCGACTTAAACAACTACCTCGTCGAGAACGTCAGCTACGACAAAGCGATGTCAGAGAAAATAAAGGACAATATCCTCAACAGCATTCCTTTGGCAAATGATATGGTACAAGCGGGCGAACGTATCGTCGACCGCGGACAGATTATTGATAGCCACACGTATAATGAATTGCGCTCATTGAAGATCGTGCACGAAACCAAGTCAGGCGGTTCTCAGCGGCAAAGTATTATTCTTGCCGGACAGTTCATTCTGGTATTAGGCCTTATTTTCTGTTTTTGGTTATACCTGTGGTCATTTCGCAAGAAGATTCTACAAAACAGACGGAATGCCTTTTTCCTCATCTTATGTGTCTTTGTAAGTTGCATCTTGACTGAGTTATGTGTCACATACAAATTATTTAACATATATATTCTTCCATACGCGATTGTTCCCATTGTTGTGCGTACCTTTTTCGATTCGCGTACAGCACTGTTTACGCATTTAATCGTTGTGCTGATCTGTTCACTGATGGTTCCTTTTCCGCATGAGTTTTTATTACTCCAAATCATTGCCGGGATGGTTGTTACCTTCAGTTTGAGAGAATTGTACGAACGTTCCCAACTGATTCGTTGTGCCTTCTTCATTTTCATATCGTACGCATTATGCTACTTAAGCCTTTATATTTATCAAGAGGCCGACTTCGAAAAGATCAACTGGATCATGATGCTTTACTTCGGTATCAATTTCATTCTGCTGACATTCAGTTATATTCTGGTATACATCATGGAGAAAGCGTTCGGTTACGTTTCGAGCATTTCACTGGTTGAGTTGTCCAACATCAACACGCCAATATTAAAGCGGCTTTCAGAAACGGCTCCTGGCACATTCCAGCATTCCGTTCAAGTATCCATCCTGGCATCCGAAGGCGCAGAAAAGATTGGAGCAGATGCGCAATTGGTACGTACCGGTGCAATGTATCACGATATTGGTAAAATGGCCAATCCTGTTTTCTTTACTGAGAACCAAAGCGGAATCAATCCGCACAGTCAGCTGACATTCGACCAAAGTGCCCGAATCATTATCGGTCATGTTACCGAAGGAGTAAAGATTGCAGAAAAAGCGATGCTGCCAAAAGATATCATTAGTTTCATCCGCACACATCATGGCTGCGGCAAAGCCAAATATTTCTATAACTCATTCAAAAACAAATATCCCGATCGTCCTATTGATGAAGAAGCCTTCACCTATCCGGGTCCGAATCCTTTCACAAAGGAAACAGCTATTCTAATGATGGCCGATTCCGTGGAAGCAGCTTCCAGAAGTCTTGAGGAACATACGGAAGAGAGCATCCTATCATTGGTCAACAAGATTATCGACGGGCAAATTGCTGATGGATTGATGAAGAATGCACCATTGACTTTCAAGGATGTTGAGAAAATCAAAGAAGTTTTTGTTGATAAACTGAAAACGATGTATCACACGCGCATCAGTTATCCGGATATAAAAAAAGATGAAATAGAAGAGACCTCTAAACCGGATCAACATCATAATGCACAATAAGCTGTTTGAAACGCGTATCGCTTTGCATCTCAGCATATACCGACTCCAGTATGTCACGTACGGGAGCAATGGCTGCCGTTATCTCTATTTTGATGACAATCTTTCGGATATTCAGCATTTGCACAAATGAAACAGGTGGTATGACAGGGCCCAATACCCTTTCGCCCAATGATTTGCGTAATCGTTCGACATAGAGGTTCGCCATCGTGTCCAAAACAGATTCGTTACGACTCCGCAATATCAGTTCAATCAATCTGTAATAAGGCGGATATCTGAACAACTGGCGCTCGCCAAGCTGCATATTCACCATCGCTTTATAATCATAACTTTTCACCATCTGTATCAAAGGATGATCAGGTTGTGAAGTTTGCAGAACAACAGTTCCTCGTTTATCTCGTCTTCCAGCTCTACCACTCACCTGCACCATCAGTTGGAAGGCGCGTTCATGCGCCCGAAAATCCGGTATATTCATCATGCCATCAGCATTCAATATACCGACAACTGTTACATTGGCAAAGTCCAGTCCTTTAGAAATCATCTGAGTACCAATGAGAATCTGTATCTTCTGTTTTTCAAAATCTTCAAGGATACGCTCATAAGCCATACGCGTTCGCGCCGTATCCAAATCAAGACGTCCAACTTTTACATTCGGGAACAACGATGAAATCTCTTCTTCCACCTTCTCCGTTCCAAAGCCTACCAAACGCAGATCAACGCTATGACATTCAGGACATTCGCGATACATTCGGACACGATAGCCACAATAATGGCAAACCAATTCATCTGTCCGCTTATGATAAGTCAAACTCACATCACAATTGTTACAACGCGGAACCCATGCACAACTCCTACATTCGATCATCGGAGCAAAACCACGACGATTCTGAAATAATATAACCTGCTCGTTATGAGCCAGTGCCGCACTGATTTTCTCAATAAGAAGAGGCGAAAAAAGAGTATCTTTCATAATCTTCTTCCGCTTCAATTCCTTAATATCAACAGGAATAATCTTAGGCATCAGGCATTCGCCAAAACGTTCATTCAATTCAACCAGACCGAACTTGCCAGCCAAAGCATTGAAATAAGAATCAATCGATGGTGTTGCCGAACCGAGCAAAGTCTTGGCACCATGCATATTTGCCAACACCATTGCGGCATTGCGAGCATGGTAACGAGGCGCGGGATCCTGTTGCTTATAGGATGATTCATGCTCTTCATCCACAATCACCAATCCCAGATTGGTAAACGGCAGGAACAATGAGGAGCGAACGCCCAGCACGACGACCGGATCACCTTCATGCAACAAGTGGTTCCAGACTTCAACCCGCTCGTTGTCCGAAAATTTTGAATGATATACAAAGAGTTGACTGCCAAAAACCTTTGCCAGACGCTCGGTGATCTGTGTGGTAATAGCTATCTCGGGAAGCAGAAAAAGCACTTGTTTTCCCCAACCCAGAACCTCTTTAATTAGATGTATATATATTTCAGTTTTGCCGCTTGAAGTAATGCCATGCAAGAGGCACACTTCTTTGGTACGAAACGTTTCATGAATATCATTGAATGCCTTTTGTTGAGCCTCAGTGAGTGGAACCGGAGGATGAAGCTTGCAAACATGCATGTTCAACCGCCCAACTTCCTTGTCATAACTCTCGAAAACACCTCGTTTCAAGAGACCGTCCAAAATGGCCGGCGAACAACCACTGCGTTCTAGCAATTCCTTACGCGACAACTCTTGTCGCAAAGTAGGATTCAACGCATGACTCAAATCAAGGAAACAGATAAGCAGATGTTCTTGCTGCTTGGCTCGTTTCAAAGCATCAAACACCGGCTGCAGGTGTTCCGTATCACTATATTCGTTTGCTAATCGAATGAACGACTGCATCTTAGGTGAATAGCCATGCTTCAATACTTCGCTCACTTCAACGGCACCACGTGTCATAAGTGAAGAGACGACGGGTACGACATTCCGCAATCCAGTCTTCTTTTCCAATTCCGAAACCGTCAGTTTTGAAACACCGTTAAAAGCATCCAGAACAGATTGTTCGGCAGGACGTAAAGGACCGTCAGCTTCGAATGATTCATTGTAAATCACCGTCGTCTCACTCTCCAGCTTCAATCCAGAAGGAAGAGCGGCTTTATAGACATCACCGAGTTTACATATATAATACGAAGCAATCCATTGCCAAAACTTAAGTTGCGGATGACGAAGTATCGGAACCACATCCAATATAGCAAAAATTTCTTTTACCTCCATCTTCGGAGGCAGTTCATGAACAGCCAGAACGATAGCCGTATAATAGCGCTTCTTTCCAAAATGCACAATCACACGACATCCCGGTACAACCTGCTTCTCCAGGTCGACCGGGATGCTGTACGTATAACTGTTCTCCAGCGGAAGCGGGAGTATTACATCGGCATATTTCATTTAAAACAAGTAGGCTGCAGTAAGCGACCAACCACGGTCCTTAGCGTTAGAACTTGACGAATTAGAGGTGCTTGCTTTCTGCACGCTATAATTGTCGGTCATACTTATATAATATGTAAAACCTATCTGCAAATGGTTCATCAACTGGACACCAGCGCCCAAGTCAATTCCGGCTCCAAATGATTTAGCCTTCAACTGCGAACTATATGCGTCCCAGTTTTTATCGCCACCGGCGCGCAGACTGATATACGGTCCGCCTTGCACGTAAAAAGCTGTTCCAACAGCTCCAATCTTCCATTTCAGATTGAGCGGAATATCAATATAACTGTTTTTGACATTCACATCAGAAGTTGTTGCTTCCGAACTATTGGCCTTCGCACCTCTTTGCGAATAAAGAATATCAGCCTCAATACCAAAGCCGGTTACAGGCGTTGTTGCTTCAATCATCGCACCAAGCTGATATCCGGTTACATTGCCATTACTCCAGTTGGAAGGCAGATCAGACATGTGAAAAGTTGACACATTCAGACCGCCTTTAATACCCAATCTTACTTGCGAACGAGCCGGCGATACAGCCAGCACCATCGCTGCAACCAATATTAATCCACAAAATTTCTTCATACTCATTTTTTTTCATTACAAATCAAATCTGTTACAAAATAAGGCAAAATTTCAAGAAGAAACAAATTCAACAGGTGAAGAATATAAAAATAACATACCGGCATAACAAATCAAAAAAACGCCTGCATAAGGAATTCTACGAATATCAAATATTCATGTTTTATACATTCGGATTTGTTAAATAATTCATTCGAATGCGCGAACCATTTCATTCGAATGGAGCAATCATTTCATTCGAATAAGATGAACTTTTCTTCCGAATGAATTGGAAATTTCTTCCGAATGAAACCAAGAGCGTAATATACTAATTTATAGATACATAAAGAAAATTGAAACAAATATTCACTATTTTTGCATGATTCCTCTCGACTTTCGGTAAAAACATTTTTCTATGTTTCTTGTTTTTATAATAAAAACTTTGGCTCCCTTTGAATCTCATATTTTCGTTTTAACGAAAAGATTATCCGCTTTTATCAAAAACAAGTTGTATATATGACTGCACTTCTTTATATTTGCAGCGGAGGTAACAATGAGTCTATGGCAAGTTCGCTTGAAAGGCTTCATTACAACCAAATATAATAAATTGAACGAATATAGATTCGTTTAGTTAGAAAACATATAATTTGAAATAGCGTACATTTGCGGTCAAAATTAATATAAGCAAAAATCACGTTGGTAAACGTATAGTTAGACTGACATAGGATGTCAAAATATATAAATTTCAAATATGAATAAACAAATGCTGAAAATCAAATTGAATTCAACCAAACAAATTGCATTATTTGCATTGGGTCTTTCTTTATTGACTGCATGCGGTGGCGGCGGCCAGAGTGGAATGAAATTAGGCGACGATGAGTATACGGTTATGACTTTAAGTTCCGGATCTAGCGACCAAACGACTTCTTATCCGGCGACAATCAAAGGATTACAGGATATTGAAGTACGTCCGCAAGTGGCCGGCTTCATTGTTAAACTTTGCGTAGATGAAGGCGCAACAGTTCATAAAGGGCAAGCTCTATTTCAGATTGATCCTACCCAATATTCAGCTGCTGTAGGACAGGCAAAAGCAGCCGTTGCTATGGCAAGGGCAAGTGTCAACACAATAACATTGACCGAACAGACCAAAAAAACACTGTTCGACAAGCAGATCATCAGTGAATACGAATATCAGACTGCTGTCAATCAGTTGGCTTCTGCAAAAGCCAGTTTGGCTCAAGCACAAGCTTCTTTGATCAGTGCCAATCAGAACCTGTCCTTCTGTACGGTAAAAAGTCCATCCAACGGTGTTGTCGGAACTTTCCCTTACCGTGTAGGAAGTTTGGTTAGTGCTTCAATCTCACAACCACTTACAACAGTATCAGAAATTGGAGACGTATATGTTTACTTCTCGATGACTGAAAAAGAAATGCTCCGTCTGACGAAAGCCGAAGGTTCATTGAAAGAGCAACTGACAAAAATGCCGGCAGTAAAACTGCAGTTGGCCGACGGTTCGATGTACACAGAAGATGGAAAGATTGATGCTGTCAGTGGCGTGATCGATCAGAACACCGGTTCTGTAAGCATGCGTGCTATTTTCCCGAACAAGAAAGATGTATTGAGAAGTGGTGGTACAGGTAATATCATATTCCCGTATACAATCAGTGATGTTCTGGTTATTCCGCAATCGGCTACCGTTGAAATACAGGATAAGAAATTTGTCTATATAGTAGGCAATGACAATAAAGTAAAGAACACGGAGATTCAGGTATCCAACCTTGATGATGGGAAAAACTACCTCGTTACCGGCGGATTGAAACCGGGCGACAGGATTGTTGTTGAAGGCGTTCAGGGACTGAAAGATGGTCAGGCAATCAAACCTATCACACCGGCACAACGTCAGGCTAAATATGATAAAGCGTTGAAAGACCAGCATGACGGCAATATACAAACGGCATTCAAATAAATAGGTAGAAGAGTTAGATTATGAAGTTAGATAGATTTATAAATCGTCCGGTACTCTCCACGGTAATCTCTATCGTGATTGTTATCTTGGGTATCATAGGCTTGATTTCCTTGCCTATTACGCAGTATCCGGACATCGCACCGCCGACTATAGCCGTGCGGGCAACCTACACAGGTGCAAATGCTGAAACAGTATTGAAGAGTGTAATCGCTCCTTTGGAAGACCAGTTGAATGGTGTAGAAAACATGATGTACATGAGTTCTACAGCTTCGAACGCAGGTTCCGCAATGATCACACTATACTTTAAACAAGGCAGTAACCCGGATATGGATGCTGTCAACGTACAGAACCGTGTATCTATGGCTCAAGGTCTGCTGCCGGCAGAAGTAACCAAGGTTGGTGTCATCACCATGAAGCGTCAGACTTCATTCCTTGTGATGTTCTCCATCTACGACAAATCCGGTCGCTACGATACAAAATTTCTGGAGAACTATGCGAAGATTAACCTGATTCCTGAAATCCAGCGTATTCCTGGTGTAGGCGAAACGCAGGTTATGGGTGCCGATTATTCCATGCGTATCTGGTTGAAACCGGATGTGATGGCCGAATATCATTTGGTACCGACAGATGTTACTCAGGCTTTGGCTGAACAAAATATCGAGGCTGCTCCGGGTTCATTCGGTGAACAAGGAAACCAGACATTCGAATATACCATCCGTTATAAAGGCCGTTTGCAAAAACCGGCTGAATTCGATAACATCGTTATCAAAGCCAAATCGGATGGACAAGTACTGCATCTGAAAGATATTGCTACTATAGAACTGGGTCGTTTGACCTATAGTTTTGTCAATAAAGTTGATGGTCACAACGCTGTAATGTGCGTTGTCAACCAGATGCCAGGCACCAACGCCACGGCCATGATTCAAGAGATTCAGAAATCCTTGGACAAGGCTGAGAAAGTGATGCCTCCGGGAATGGGAGTCAACATTTCAATGAATGCCAACGACTTCTTGTTCGCTTCTATCCATGAAGTAATCAAGACCTTGCTCGAAGCCTTCATCCTCGTGTTCCTGGTTGTTTACGTGTTCCTTCAGGATCTTCGTTCAACCCTTATCCCGGCCATTGCGATTCCTGTCGCATTGATTGGTACTTTCGGAGCGTTGTCCATCATTGGTTTCAGTATAAATATTCTGACCCTTTGCGCATTGGTATTGGCTATTGCGATTGTGGTCGATGATGCGATAGTCGTCGTGGAGGGCGTCCATGCGAAACTGGACCAAGGCTACAAATCGGCCAAGGTTGCTTCCATCGACGCCATGAGTGAATTAGGTGGTGCTATCGTATCAATCACGTTGGTCATGATGGCTGTATTTATTCCGGTTAGCTTCCTGGGCGGAACAGCCGGCGTATTCTACAGACAGTTCGGTATTACTATGGCCATTGCTATCGGTATTTCGGCATTGAATGCCTTGACACTGAGTCCGGCTCTGTGCGCCATCTTCCTGAAACCGCACGATGAGAATGGGAAAACAAAGAAATCGAAATTCGTTGCTCGCTTCCATACGTCATTCAATACGGCTTACGAATCGATGCTGGGAAAATACAAGAAGCATGTTCAGTTCTTTATCCAGCACAAGACGATAGCGTTCAGTATTGTGGCTGTGGCCATAATCGCTCTATTCGTTTTGATGAAAACTACACCAACTGAAATGGTTCCGACTGAAGATCAGGGCGTAGTTATGGGAACATTGACCATGCCTCCGGGAAGTTCTCAGGAACATACATTGGCCGTAATGGCTAAAGTAGATAGTCTGATCACATCAGACCCGGCAGTTCAGACCCATACAGCTATTCAAGGATTCAGCTTCCTGGGAGGCCAGGGTTCGTGCTATGGTTCATTCGTATTGAAACTGAAAGACTGGAAAGATCGTTCAATGATGCAAAGCGTTGATATAGTCTCGGCTACGTTATTATTGCGTGCTCAAAAGATTGTGAAAGACGGACAGGTACTGTTCTTTGCCCCGCCTTCAATTCCAGGCTATTCTGCTTCTAACGATATTCAGCTGAACATGCAGGATAAGACCGGTGGTTCAGTCAATAAGTTCTATGAAGTAGTGAAAGCTTATGAGGAAGCATTGCTGAAACGTCCGGAAATCAAATCGGCTCAATCGTCATTCAACCCGAACTTCCCGCAATACATGATTGATATCGATGCTGCTGCCTGTAAGAAAGCTGGCATAAGTCCTAGTGATATTCTGACAACTATGCAAGGATATTATGGTGGTCTGTATGCTTCCAACTTCAACCGTTTCGGTAAGATGTACCGTGTAATGGTTCAGGCCGATCCGTCCTATCGTACCAATCTGGAATCACTGAAGAATATCAAGGTTCGTAATGGTAGCGAGATGGCTCCAATATCTCAGTTCATGTCGATGAAGAAAGTTTATGGTCCGGATGTTATCAGCCGTTTCAACATGTACACGGCAATCACGGTCATGGTTGCTCCTGCAAGTGGTTATACCAACGGTCAGGCAATGAAAGCCATTCAAGAAGTAGCAAGCAGCAATCTTCCTGCCGGATTCTCTTATGAATTAGGTGGTATGGCTCGTGAGGAAGCCAGCGAAAGTGGAAACATGACCGCAATGATCTTCTTGTTATGCTTCGTATTCATTTACTTGCTGCTGAGTGCACAGTACGAGAGTTATATCCTGCCATTGGCCGTTATGCTTTCTGTTCCGTTCGGATTGTTGGGCAGCTTCCTCTTCGTCGATGGAATTGGCGCATTGGGAAATATCCAGGCATTAAAGATGATATTGGGCACTATGTCCAACAACATATACATGCAGATTGCCTTGATCATGTTGATTGGTTTGTTGGCAAAGAACGCCATCCTGATTGTTGAGTTCTCACTCGACCGTCGAAAGATGGGCATGGGTCTTACCTGGTCAGCCATTCTTGGTGCGGCAGCTCGTCTGCGTCCAATCTTGATGACTTCTTTGGCTATGATCATCGGTCTGTTGCCAATGATGTTCTCATTCGGTGCCGGCGGACATGGTTATCGTACATTGGGTACGGCTGCTATCGGCGGTATGTTGATTGGTATGCTACTCCAGATATTTATTGTTCCAACACTGTTCGTTGTATTCCAATACCTGCAGGAGAAAGTCAAACCTATCGTATGGGAAGACATGGACAACAGTGATTTGAATACTGAAATAGAACAATATACAAAAATTGATAAGCAATGATGATGAAAAAACAGATAATATATATAATGTGTGCAACCGCTCTGCTGAGCAGTTGCCACATTTATAAAGCTTATGAACGTCCGAAGGATATCGACGCTTCCGGATTATATCGTGATCCGTATGCTGCTTCCGACACCTTGGCTTCGACCGATACAACGAATATGGGCAATGTGCCATGGCAGGAAATATTCAAGGATGAAAAGCTTCAAGCTCTGATCAATAAAGGACTTCAGAATAATGTAGACATGCAGGCAGCTATTTTGCGTGTTGAAGAAGCTCAAGCTCAACTGACAGCAGCCAAACTGTCGTTCCTGCCTTCACTCGCTTTGAATCCGCAAGGAACCATATCGCATGTACAAGGTTATACATCAAAAACCTATACACTGCCTGTTGTAGCCAGTTGGCAAGTTGATTTATTCGGAAGTTTGCTGAATGCCGAAAGAGGTTCGAAAGCCGCTTTATTACAAAAGAAATCCTATCAGCAGGCTGTTCGTTCTTCGTTGATTGCGAATATCGCCAATATCTACTATACATTATTAATGCTTGACAAACAGTTGTCGATCAGCGAAAAGACCTCGCTCATCTGGAAAGATAATGTACGTGCAATGGAAGCGATGAAAGAAGCAGGTATGACAACCGAAGCAGCTGTCGTTCAGAGTAAAGCAAACAGTCATCAAGTAGATGCTTCTTTAGCTGACCTCCGTCGTCAGATACGCGAAACAGAAAATTCTTTGTCGGTATTACTGGCAGAAACACCTCAGGGTATCGATCGCGGCACATTGGACGACCAGCAATTACCAGAGAAACTGGAAGCCGGCGTTCCGTTGGAACTGCTTTCGAACCGTCCGGATGTAAAATCGGCAGAGATGGCTTTGGCAAGTGCATATTATCAAACAAATCAGGCCAGATCGGCATTCTATCCTTCAGTTACACTGACAGGAACAACCGGTTGGACTAATTCGGCAGGATCCAAGATTATCAATCCGGCCATATTCGCTATGCAGGCTGTTGGACAACTTGCTCAACCTATCTTTTATCGGGGCAAACTCATTGCCAACTTAAAAGTGACGAAGGCAGAAGAGCAGATTGCAAAGAATAACTTCCAGCAAAGTTTGCTCAATGCCGGTAAAGAGGTTAGCAATGCACTTTATCTGTATGATGCAGCTTCCAAGAAACTGACCGAACATACGGCACAGGCAGAAGAACTGACCAAAGCGGTTGATTATACACAGTCACTTTTCCATTCAGGCAAATCTACCTATCTGGAAATTCTTACGTCGCAGCAATCATTATTGAGTGCTCAATTAAATCAGGTATCCGATTCTTTCCAGCGCATTCAGGCTGTCATCAACCTGTATAATGCTTTGGGAGGCGGAAGAGAATAACAAGATTAAAACAAAGTTATTATGATAAGTCCTTTAGCATATGTAGATGCCAGCGCAAAGATTGGAGAGAATGTAAAGATCTATCCATTTGCCTATATTGATAAGAATGTAGAAATTGGCGACGATTGCGAGATCATGCCTTACGTAAGCATTATGAGCGGCGCGCGGTTAGGTAAAAGAAACCGCATATTTCAAGGAGCTGTTATTGCTGCCGAACCACAGGATTTTGCCTATAAAGGAGAAGACACACTTGCGGTCATCGGTGATGACAATATTATACGCAAAAACGTTGTCATCAATCGTGCATCGTTTGCCTCAAATCAAACGGTTATTGGAAATGGAAACTTTCTGCACGAAGGCGTTCATATCTCACATGATACACATGTGGGTAATCATAGCGTCTTTGGATATGGATGTAAAATATCAGGAAACTGTTTGATAGAAAATTGCGTAGTCTTTGGGGGAAATGTTCTTGTCAGTCAAGGAACGCGTGTCGGTACTTGGTCGATGATACAAACCGGATGCCGCTTCAGAAAAGATATTCCTCCTTATATTGTAGCTGCTCAAGAACCGACAGTTTATTATGGTGTAAACTCAGTCATCTTAGCACATGAAGGTACTGAAGAACGAATCATTAAACATATCGGGCAAGCATATCGTATTATCTATCAAGGTAATGCCAGCTTATATGATGCACTGCTCATGATTAAAGACCAAGTCCCTGATGGTCCTGAAATCAGACATATCATCGATTTCATCAATGGTTCAAAATTAGGAATTATTCCAGGAGTTAAAGGGGAATGGTAAAACTTATTCTTAAAAACATTATCTTTGAAGGCTGATAGAATATTTTTTTAAAAATGATAATAAGATGAAGAATTTAGTCAAATCATTCCTGATGCTTTTAGCTGTTGCAGTTGCTGTTCCATGTATGGCTCAACAACCAAATACACTGACTGCCAAAGAGAAAAAGCAAGGATGGACGTTATTATTTAACGGCAAAGATTTTAGTGGATGGCGTCAATGCAACGGTACAGCGATGCCTAAGAACTGGGTTATCGAAGATAACGCCATGAAAATATTCACTGCCGAAGGTAAAAAGCCAGGGCAAGGCTCGAACGGTGATATCGTTTACAGTAGAAACAAGTTCAAAAACTTCGAACTATCTGTAGATTGGAAAGCCGGAAAGATGGCAAACTCAGGTATATTCTATTATGTACGTGAAGTTCCGGGAAAACCTATATATTACGCTGCTCCAGAAGTTCAAGTATTGGATAATGCTGAAGCTACCGATAATAAGCAGGCCAATCACTTGGCAGGTTCATTATATGACATGCTTCCAGCTGATCCGGCAAGTGTCAAACCAACTGGTGAATGGAATACAATTGTCATCAAAGTGAACAACGGAAAAGTCACTCACATCCAGAATGGAAAGAAAGTGGTTCAATATACTTTGTGGACAAAAGAATGGGATAATATGGTTGCAAACAGCAAGTTCAAAGACTTCCCAGGTTTTACAGAAGGTATTTCTCACGAAGGATTTATCGGTTTGCAAGACCACGGCTACACCGTTTGGTTCCGCAACATTAAAATTAGAGAATTGAAGTAATCAGTAAGATATACTTATTACCTCCTTTTTAAAAGTATATACTTTTGATTTAGAAAGTATATACTTTTGTTGTATGAAAGTATATACTTTAAGGGTATGAAAGTATATACTTTGGGGATACGAAAGTATATACTTTTTTACAGCAAATATATTACAGACTTAATCACCTTACAATCAGCTTCTGCAAAGCCAGTTGTTCACTACCCTTCGTAATCTTCACAATATAAAATCCGGCATTTAATGAGAAATCGGCATTTCCTGACGACAATATCTTTGCCATCACTTGTTGTCCGCTCAAATTATATACGCTAATCACACTGCCGGAAACAAAACCATTCACAGAAACCGATCCGTTTCCTGCACAGATAATACCATTAGATGAATGGACTTCCGCATTGGATGTCGGTAATTCAAAATTCATCTTGTTATCCATCCAAACAATTCTGTTTTTCAAAAAATCCTTCACTGCAGATACTTCGCCGGCATACGAGCCATAAATCATCGGGTTCTTTTGGATATAATCATTTAATATGGCCCAACGTTTAAAATTCAATTCCTGCGACTCATTGATAACATTGGCTGTACTGTCAATAAAAGACAATAATGATTCTGCATTAATGTTTCCACTAATACGCGCATCGCTCCATATATCTTTCTGTTCCTTCGAAGAAGTATTGATAATACGACTAGCAAAAGTTTTCATTCCATTGGCACACGACCCTTTAGTACGAAAGATGAAATCAGATAACGAATTTATCGGATAAGTACGATTGTCATTTTCAAAAGCGATATCAAAATCCCAAATGGGTCCTGTATAAAACTTGTCGCTACCTCTATCTTTACTCATATTGACACTCCAGAAGGTATCTGTATTTCCACAGAGTTCACCAATCAAAAAGTTCTTAAGAAAAGATTCCAAATCAAGAATACTCCTGTATCCCTTTGTCGGATCATTATACCATGACCCTAAAACCGTATTTTCCAACTGATTAAAATAATTCCGGATATAAACGGTCTGTGCTCCTACTATTTCATCATCTTTAGGAGATTTGATAGTTACAGGGATTTTCAGAAGAGCTGATTCAAACCAAGAGATTTCTTGATGAGCATAAGCATCAATTTCCACATAATAACCACCGCTTAGGTTCGGAAGAGAGAGATCATCATTCGTCATTTCAGTGATATCAATACGATCTTTTTTCACTTCAATCTGATCGCAAAGTTGATAGCATCCTTTATATTCGCCATTCAAAATAACATCGACAGGAGTCCCCGAAGGCGTATATTTCATTTTGAAGCGCTTACTAATCTCGAAAGCTATCAGATTACGCATCAAAGTCTTATCACTATAATTATTGATTAATGTCCAGTTCTTTGCTTTTGCAGGGAAATCGAGTAACTTGGTACTGTTAAACAATTTCATCCGATAGGGCTTTTTGGGAAAAGCCCAACTTGCATTTCCTCGTCCTCTGATGTTCAAACTATCTGTATAAAACTTCTTGCCATTTTTTGAAATAATGGAAACAATTCCTTTTACATAATTTTCTTTAGAAAGAATATCTTCACTATTTGTGGTATGAATAACAACCACCGGTATATTTGTAATCTGATAAAGCTGACTGTCGTCGCCTTCACCCTCAACTCCAAAGAAATGCAACTCAGCAATATTACATCTCACATTATTCGGCCCTACATAACGAACATAACGAAAGCTTCTGCTGCAGGAAATATTCACAGTTGTCATCACACCATCTTGCGGCGCACTTTTTATAATATATATAGGTATAGCATCTCCGAAATCAGGATTATTGGCTCCTTCTATAATGCCTAATGCCAAACGGTTGGCATAACTTTTACGTGATGCGAAAGAAACTTGTTTAATTATGCATTGCTTTCCTAAATCAAGACCAACCCATCCGCCGCTCCTATCGTATGCAGCAAAATAGGTATCCAAATTATTATCGAAAACATTATTCTTTGTGTTGACAGTCGTCGACTGAACACCTCCGGAAACAGTGTAATCGGCAGAATAAGTTGAACCGATTATCGTACCTTTCAACGATTCATAACTCTGCGACGAAAGCGAAAGACAAAACAACAAGCTGATTAGAGTAAAGACGATTTTCATGGATTATAAATAAATGGTAACACGTAAAAAAAGAGAGGTGCCTGCACTGCAAACATCTCTCCTATATATAAAGATTAGAATAAATTCTATCTTACAAGAATTAAAGAGCACCTACAGCTTTTAATGCAGCATTGGTATTGTGTACAGCTGCTGCACTCTTAGCAAATGCTTCTTTCTCAGCTGCATTCAAATCAAGTTCAACAACCTTCTCGATACCATTCTTTCCTAAGATAACAGGAACACCGATGCAAAGATCTGATTCGCCATATTCGCCTTCCAGATAAACTGAGCAAGGAATCATCTTCTTCTGGTCGTGGATAATTGATTCAACAACATAAGCTCCTGCTGCACCTGGTGCATACCAAGCAGATGTACCCAGAAGTTTAGTTAATGTAGCACCACCAACCATTGTAGAAGAAACAACTTCCTGAAGTTTTTCTTCGCTCAGCAATGTGCTAACCGGAATTCCTTTATATGTAGCCAAACGAGCCAACGGAATCATTGTTGTATCACCATGACCGCCGATTACGATGCCTTCAACTTCGTTAGCATTGCAACCAAGAGCTTGTGACAAGAAATATTTGAAACGTGAGCTATCCAAAGCACCACCCATACCGATAACGCGGTTCTTCGGCAGACCAAGAGACTTCAATGCCAAATAAGTCATCGTATCCATTGGGTTAGAGATAACTACAAGGATTGCATTTGGAGAATGCTGCAGAATATTCTGTGCTACACTCTTTACAATACCTGCATTTACGCCGATCAACTCTTCACGAGTCATACCCGGTTTACGAGGAATACCAGAAGTGATCACTACAACATCAGAATTTTCTGTTTTGCTGTAATCATTTGTACAACCTACTACTTTTGTATCGAATCCTAACAGTTGTGCTGTCTGGTTCATATCCATAGCTTTACCTTCGGATACACCTTCCTTAACATCAAGCATGACTACTTCGTCTGCTACCTCATGAAAGATAAGCACGTTCGCTACTGTTGCGCCAACATTACCGGCGCCTACGACTGTTACTTTTGACATAATGATAAGTTTTTAAATATTGTTATTAAATAATACTCTCTCAATTGATTCACAAAGATACTAGCTATTATTGAATAAAGAAATTTTTCCGTAAATAATTTTTACTCTACATATAATACCAATCCTTTCAAGTATTCACCTTCTGGATGATAGATGTTTACGGGATGATCAGCAGGCTGAGTCAACTGATGAAGTATACGGACACGACGGCCTGTTGCAGCAGCAGCACTAAAGACAGCCAAACGAAAATCATCTTTGCTTACCACTTGCGAACATGAGAATGTAAAGAGTATGCCACCTGACTTTATCTTTTTAAACGCTACCTCATTAAGCTTCCGATAACCTTGCAACGCATTGCGCAACACACTTTTGTGCTTGGCAAATGCTGGAGGATCCAGAATAATCAGATCATAACTGTTATCAATCTTTTCCAAAAACTTGAATGCATCTTCTGCAAAAGCTTCATGACGGGAATCAGCGCCAAAATTCATTTCAATATTCTTGTTTGTCAAAAAGATAGCCTTTGCCGAACTATCAACAGAATGCACCAACTTTGCTCCTCCACGCATGGCATAACATGAGAATCCTCCCGTGTAACAGAACATGTTCAAGACAGAACGGTCTTTTGAATAATATTCAAGCAATTTGCGGTTCTCGCGCTGATCGACAAAGAATCCCGTCTTCTGACCTTTTTGCCAGTCGACAAAGAATTTCAATCCATTTTCAACTGCAATATTATCACCGGTATTTCCATATAAATAACCATCTTCGCTTTCCAGATTCGCTTTGAAAGGGAGCGTAGTTTCAGACTTATAATAGATGTTCTGCAAAGAAGGACCTAGCACTTTTTTCAATGCTTCAGCAACAGCAAAACGTGCAAAATGCATACCAACCGAATGGGCTTGCATAACTGCCGTATGAGCATAAATATCAACAACTAGACCTGGAAGATTATCTCCCTCACCATGGATCAGTCGATAGGTATTATTACTATCTTCCTTTACCAAATGAAGTGCCTGACGCATTTGATAAGCACACTGAATACGTTCTTCCCAAAAAGCATCATCAATATCAACCTGTTTAAAAGAGAGTATTCGTACCGTAATGCTGCCTATCTGATAGTGTCCAATACCCAAGAACTGTTTGCCATAGCCATAGACCTCGACTAAATCACCTTCTTTCGGTTGGCCATCAATTGATTGAATTGCACCCGAAAACACCCACGGATGGAATCTCAGCAGAGATTCCTCTTTTTTAGGTTTGAGAAATACTTTACAATAATTCATTGCCTTCTTTCAGTTGGTTATATATTTTCAGACATGCCCATGCATCCAATGCGGCATACTTTTGTTGTGCATCAGTCAAGATTTCTGCATCCCAATTGGTAAGACGCTGTCCTTTTGATATTTTCTTATTAAACATGATTGCATATATCTTTTGCAAGCTTGCCTCCTTGATGCCAAAAGCGCCAACCATGTTCTGCAAGTCTACAAAATTGGCAGGTATAATTTCAACCCGCTTGTTCATTGCACCAAAATCATCACGCAGAGACAAACCAATTTTCTTTACTTGCGAATCACTCAAGAAATCCTTCAGTACATCTGGAATTCCTATATGATTCAAACGGAATAAGAAACATGTGTCAGCCGTTGATATCTGCATCAGCGAAATCTTATTATGTTGTCCCTTTTTGAAACTGGGACGAGTTTCCGTATCAAAACCAATAAGAGGAAACTTATAAAGATATGAGACAGCCTTCTCGGCATCTTTTTCTGTATCAATTACAATAATCCGTCCTAAGAATTCTTCTATTGGAAATTGGGCTATCTCCTCTTTTGTTATCGATTCTATATATTCCTGTATCATGCTTTTTCGTCACTTCTTAAAGCATCTTCATCACTATATCGCACAGTATGAAGAGCTTTTAATGCATTTAATAATTGTTGTCCCCAAAATTCTTTAAAATTGGTATAACACATGACGATTGCGGCATGCATTACTTCTTCATTTCCTTCTCGATAGAGAGAAATAAAGTTTTCAATATCCTGATAGACATCAGCCAAATTTTCCGAGATTGTAGCAGCGATGGGCGTATCACTATACTGCATATCCTCGTGGAATGTATCCAAAAAAGAATCTCTATCTCCCAGCAACACAGATAAGTTTGAACGAACCATTTCGTAAGTTTCTTCTGTTACCGAAAGCTCCAGATCCGCATCTTCATCCTCTTCCAATTCAGGCAAGAGAGTAGCCTTCAAATATAATAAAGGTAAAATCTTAATAGCCTTGTTTACGAAATCAAACAATTCCGATTCAGCCGCATGCTCCACAAAAGCACAATACTCCAAAGCCACTGTAACGAATTCCAGTGTATTACGTTCGTATATTGGATTGCTTTTCTTTTTCATCTCGTCTATCATATTATATCGAAGAAGTACTAAGCTTTTAGAACTTAATGTCTGCAAAAGTACAAAATTCTTTTATACTTTCACCCATTGCCCTTTTGTTTTGTCTGATAATCCTTCTTTCATTATGCGTGGCAGAAATAATTAACAACGCTTACAAGTGGCTTAATCGCTGTATTTATGCTTGTTTTGGCAAGTATGTTTTACAACATTGTTCTCAAACATGAATGGATAATTGGTTATTCCATTAACAATTTCTAATTTGCGCCTCGTGAATAAGAGGTTCACAGTTAATCTTTATTGTTAAAAACTAAAAATAAGAACATATCATGAAGGTTTATCAAACAAACGAAATTAAGAACATCTCTATTTTGGGAAGTTCTGGCTCTGGGAAAACCACTCTCGCTGAAGCAATGCTTTTCGAGGGTGGAGTTATAAAACGTCGCGGAACTGTTGCTGCAGGAAACACGGTTAGCGATTATTTCCCGGTTGAGAAAGAGTACGGATACTCAGTTTTCTCGACCGTTTTCAGTGTTGAATGGCAAGATAAAAAGTTGAATTTTATTGATTGTCCGGGTTCCGACGACTTTATCGGCGGTGCGGTTTCTGCTTTGAATGTAACAGATACCGCATTGATGGTGCTTAATGCACAATATGGCGTTGAAGTAGGCACAATCAATCAATTCCGTTACACAGAACAGTTTCATAAACCTGTTATTTTCATCGTTAATCAATTAGATCAGGAGAAAGCTGACTTTGATGGAACAATCGCCCAACTCAAAGACCAATATGGAGGAAAAGTTGTAGAGATTCAATATCCTGTTTCTGTAGGTGCTTCTTTCAATGCAGTTATTGATGTATTGAAGATGAAGATGTATCGCTGGAAACCTGAAGGCGGCGTTCCAGAAGTATTGGATATTCCAGCCAGCGAAGCTGACAAAGCAATGGAATTGCATAAAGCACTTATTGAATCGGCTGCTGAACATGATGATGCATTGATGGAGAAATTCTTTGAAGAAGGTTCACTTTCAGAAGATGATATGCGTGCCGGTATCCGTGCCGGATTAATCACACGCGGAATGTTCCCTGTATTCTGTGTATGTGCAGGTCGCGATATGTGCGTTCGCCGTACCATGGAATTTCTTGGCAATGTTGTTCCTTGTACAGACAAGATGCCTCGTTTGGTTACAACCGAAGGCGAAGAAGTAACACCGGATCCAAACGGACCGACGAGTGTATTCTTCTTTAAGACAACCATGGAACCTCATATTGGTCAAGTATCCTATTTCAAAGTAATCTCCGGTAAAGTAAAAGAAGGCGATGATCTTCTGAATGCTGATCGAGGTTCAAAAGAACGTATTGCCCAGCTCTTTGCTGTAGCCGGACAAACACGTACTGAAGTTGAAGAAATGGTTGCCGGAGATATCGGTGCTACTGTTAAACTGAAAGACTTGCGTCGTGGCAATACATTAAATGGTAAGGGATGCGATTACAAATTCAACTTCATCAAATATCCGGATCCTAAGTTCCGTCGTGCTATCAAACCGGTAAATGAAGCCGATTCAGAGAAAATGATGGAAATCTTGATACGTATGCGTGAAGAAGATCCAACATGGGTCATCGAGCAATCAAAGGAATTGAAACAGACTATTATTTCCGGTCAGGGAGAATTCCATCTCCGCACATTAAAATGGCGTATTGAGAACAACGACAAATTGCCTATTGAATTCCTGGAGCCAAAGATTCCGTATCGTGAAACCATTACAAAGGCAGCTCGTGCCGACTATCGTCATAAAAAACAATCAGGTGGTGCCGGACAGTTCGGTGAAGTACATTTGATTGTTGAACCTTATTACGAAGGAATGCCTGCTCCTGATGTTTATCGTTTCGGAGGACAGGAATATAAGATCAGCGTTCGTGATACACAAATTATCGACTTGGAATGGGGCGGCAAATTGGTATTCATCAACAGTATTGTTGGTGGTTCTATCGATGCTCGCTTTATGCCGGCTATTCTGAAAGGTATCATGGGCAGAATGGAACAAGGACCTCTTACCGGTTCATACGCCCGCGACGTACGTGTAATCGTATACGATGGAAAGATGCACCCGGTTGACAGTAATGAAGTTTCCTTCATGCTTGCAGGACGTAACGCATTCAGTACAGCATTTAAAAATGCCGGTCCAAAGATTTTGGAACCTGTATTCGATGTTGAAGTTTCTGTTCCTTCTGACTATCTGGGTGATGTAATGAGCGATTTGCAAGGTCGCCGCTCAATCATCATGGGTATGACCAGCGAAAAAGGATATCAGAAACTGATGGCTAAAGTGCCATTGAAAGAGATGTCTACTTATTCTACATCATTGAGTTCAATCACAGGCGGTCGCGCTTCATTCACTATGAAGTTTGCAAGCTATGAACTTGTTCCAACTGAGGTTCAGGATAAGTTGTTGAAAGCATATGAGGCAACTCAAACAGAAGAATGATTTATTATCCTAAATAAAATTTTCTATAATTTTGAATTTAAAAAGGCTGCTCTTGTGAAAGACCAGCCTTTTTGATTTTCAATATATTACTACTTATTATCTGGCATACTTTTGTACACGGGCATCATTGATAACGCCTTTCCAATTCATTCCAAACCCAAAATCATATTTATTCCCTTCGCTATCCTGATAGCAATCCATATCGCGGGGAACATCTTCAAATTGCTTTTCAACGGTTTCCATACTAGCCGGCATCTGCATAGGAAGCAATCCACTTGGTTCGAACTTACCTTTAATAATATCCATAACTGCTTGCCCCTGCGTTTCATAATTAACGACAATAGCATCTGCAGCCTTCTCAAATTCAGAGACAATGCAAGGTTTCATCAGGGTAACTGATACAACAACAGGCTTTCCTTTCATGGCATTTTTGGTATCCTGTACAAGTTGCATATCCGACTTATTTGCTGTTACAACCGATTTGTTCTTATAAGAACGATTGGCAGATTTTTCAAACGGATCGCCACCGGCTATACTGACTTCGCGAGCAGTCGTTGCCTGATAATCATTATACTGTAAACTGATAGGAACATATCCGTTTCCACCATTGGTGCGATCTTCCTTACTGTATCCAGTTCCACTATTCGGTGATTCAATAAAAACAATGGCAAAATCAGCCTTGTCCGGAGCATCGACAACTGTATAATACTTGCTGATCGTAGATAATTTCACAGGATAATCCCACCTATCCGGTGTTGTATGACCGAACCAGTCTGCCATACCTTTATAGAAACGTTTCGGAACATACACTTTCTTCTTCGCTTTGATAGGAAGGACATTGGATTTGTTCTTTAATAAAACAATCGACTTGAGTTGGGCTTCATACCCGGCCTTCATGAATTCCGGACAACCTACAATCTTCTGACTTTCTACAGGATCAAGATAAGGATTCTCAAACAATCCTACACGAAAGATATTTGTCAGCAATCTTATTGCCGATTGTTCAAATCTTTCGCGCATTGCTTTTTCGCCGTATTCATCCACGCCCATCTGGTACGCTTTCAAAACTGGTCCTTTATCATTATTACCCCCAAACTGGTCTACTCCTGCCTTAATTATTTCATAATGGCGTTGAGCAATACTCAGATTCTCAGCTCCCCAACATTTTCCTTCAAAATTACCCGGATCAGTCACATCATTGGTAATACCCCAATCCGTACAAACAACGCCATCATAATGATAGACGCCACGGAGCAGATCTGTGATCAGATAGCGATTATAACTATTACCTCTGTTCGAACCCGAACCTCCATTCTGATTATAAGATATCGTATAATAAGGCATGACAGCCGAAGCTGACTTTGTTGAACCATCCAGTTTGAAAGCTCCTTCCGTAAAAGTTTTCAAGAGCGTCTCAAAATTATTGCCCGGATAAACCGCATACTTTCCATAACCGAAATGAGCATCTCGTCCTCCTTCTTCCGGTCCGCCTCCCGGCCAATGTTTTACCATCGCATTCACACTAAACATTCCCCAATCGTCTCCATTATCAGAAGAAGACTGAAAACCATCACAATAAGCTCTTGCCATATCCGTGGCTAGATGTGGATCTTCACCGAAAGTGCCATTTACACGAGACCAGCGGGGTTCGGTCGCCAAATCAATCTGTGGAGAAAGAGATGTTGCTATACCCAATGCTCTGTATTCGCGCGAAGCAATGTCACCAAAATTCTTAACGATAGCCGGATCGAAAGTAGCAGCCAGACCTAACTGCCCAGGCCACAGGGAGATTGTACCTCCAGCGCCATAATTATATTCAGTTGTCGCTGACGTTCCATTGCGTGGATCCGAACTGTTATTTGCCGGAATACCATGACCGATTCCTTCCGTCAACTCCTGAACATTATTATTCCAGCGAGCAGCCACCGACGGACTTTCCACTTTCGTTACCAAAACATGTCGCACATTATCTTCAGAAAGAAACTTCTTTTGAGAATCAGTCAAATCATAAGAATGAGCACCACTATCCTCGAATTTCTTTCCATTGTAGGTTGAAGCACCCATACCTCCCGAAGCTGCGGGGATAGATTGATGAGAACTATAAAGCATTAATCCGGCAATTTCTTCTATAGAAAGCTGATGAGCCAGATCTTTAGCGCGTTCACCATAAGGCAAACGCCAGTCTTCATAATTATCCAAAATGCCATTGCGATTCAAATCCTTGAAAGCAAACCCATCAACTGTAAGAATTTTCACTCCGGATTTTGTTGAGTAACCCAATGTTTTACCACCGCTTTGTTGAATAAGATGGATATTATCCACATACACTTTATCCGTAAATTTGCCTGACGAATCAGGTTGCACTGCCCATACGGAAGGAACGGCAAGAGCAACAAGCCATAATAGATTCTGTTTTTTCATGGAAATCTTCATTAGTTATTACTGTCGCAAAGATAAAAAATAAATGTTTTGTTATCGTAACAATGCAGACTTTTAGAAGTAAAAAATACAAAATAAGCAGATAAGTCATTTAACAAATTAAACATATTTGTTTAAACTACACTAATTAAATTTGATGCATTAATCGTCCATAGAAAGTAGATAATAAAAGAAAAAACGATCATTCTGCATTCAATTTATATTACGTAACTACAAATATATCTGTAAAATACACAAGTAATAAGATAAGAGCTTTCAATAGAGAGAATATCATATTTGTTGATAAATTAAAATAAATCATAATTAATTCAAATGGTATAAATAATTTAAAATTATATTCCATACATTTGCACAGTTGATATAATACATGTTGAATTGGTTTAATACTAAACTATAGTTACTCGTACAAAATAAACGCTCAAACAAAAAGATTTTTTTATCTGTCAAAACTAAAAAGACTTTTGTCTTACAAAACTAAATTCTGTTCACTAAATAAAAAACGTTATGTCAAAAAAATTAAACTCAATCAGCTTAATTCTATTTGTATGCGCTTTGTGTTTCACTGGGAACGCATATGCAAATCTTGCAGTTGTTAAGCAGAGCACCAATGTCTCCCAGCAATCAGGGAAAGTCACTAGTACCGTAAAAGATGCCTCAGGTCCTGTTACCGGTGCATCAGTTGTTGTAAAAGGAACCACTAATGGAACGATTACTGACTTAAAAGGTAATTTCACATTGGAAGGCGTAAAGAGAGGAGACATCATCCAGATTTCTTTTATTGGTTATAGTACATTGGAAATACCGTACAAAGGCCAAGCCCTTGGAACTGTCAATCTAGCAGAAGACACCCAGAAACTAGACGAAGTTGTTGTCACCGCCTTGGGTATCAAACGAGAAAAGAAAGCCTTAGGTTATGCAATGCAGGAACTCAAAGGTGATGACCTGGTAAGTGCTCGCGAAACAAACGTAACGAATGCATTATCCGGAAAAGTTTCCGGTTTGCAGATTATCCGTTCGAGCAATGGTCCTGGTTCTTCTTCAAAGATACAATTACGTGGTAGCAACTCCGTTACAGGTTTGAACCAGCCGTTGATTGTTGTCGATGGTATTCCAATGGATAACTTCACAGGAGCCAACAACAACGACTTCTGGAATCCATCTGCCGATATGGGTAACGGACTTTCGGATATCAACCCCGAAGATATTGCCAGCATGTCTGTATTGAAAGGTGCTTCTGCAGCAGCTTTGTATGGATCGCGTGCAGGTAATGGTGTTATCTTGATCACAACGAAAACGGGTAAAAAGAGCGACGGTCTAGGCATCACGGTCACGAGTTCAGTATCTGCCGAAACTCTTTTCTTGAATCCTGAACTGCAAAACAGTTTCGGACAAGGCTCACTGGGCGTTTATGACGAACTCAAAACACTGAGCTGGGGTCCGAAAATTGAAGGACAATCCTATAAGAAATGGGATGGCAGCAATGGCAACATGCAAGCTTACAATAATGCAGACAATTACTTCAAGACAGGAACCAACCTGACCGAAAATATTGCCTTCGCGCAACAATACAACAATACCTCTGTATATACTTCCTTGACAAGGATGGACGATCAGAGTAAGATTCCGGGAGCATCGCTGGCTCGTACAAACTTAACGATGCGTGCATTGTCGAAATTCGGCAAAAACGAACGTTGGACTTTGGATGCCAAAATGCAATATATCAACTCGAATGCAGAAAACCGTCCTATCAGTGGTGCCAATTCATCAAACGTATTTGCTACAATCTATCAGTTGCCTATTTCCATGGATATTCGTGACTTCTCGGCAGCAAAAGATGAGAACGGCAAAATGATCTGGTACGGAGGCGGTCAGCAAATCAACCCGTACTGGTCTTCAAAGTATGTATATAATCAGGACGTTCGCGACCGTTTCTTACTGTACGGCTCTCTGAAATATGCCTTCACCAGTTGGTTGAATGCCGAGATCAGAGGCGGTAGTGATATGTATTTCACCGATTATACCTCAAAAACATACGCCGGAAGTTCTTTGACCAACAGCGGACGCTACAGCATCGGACAAGATCGTTTCTACGAAAACAACTACAGTTTCCTCATCTCTGCAGCAAAAGATAACCTGTATGGTAAATGGGGCGGATCGGCTACATTTGGTGGGAACCTGATGTTGCGTCAGAAAAAGAAAGTTTCGGCATCGCCTGACGAACTCAATGTTCCTGACTTGTTCACGCTGGGTAATGCAAAGACCAAGATCAATGGTTCAGAAGAATTCAACAGAAAGAAAATCAATTCATTATATGGTACCGTTCAAGTTAACTACGATGGTTTCTTCTTCCTAGACGGAACTTTCCGTAATGACTGGTCATCTACATTGAGCAAGAAGAATCGTTCATTCTTCTATCCTTCTATTTCAGCATCGTGGGTTATTTCCGACATGTTGAACAAGATGGAAAAGCCTTTGCCAAGCTGGTTTACATTTGCTAAAGCTCGCGCATCATTTGCACAAGTAGGTAACGACATGGATGCCTATCAGTTATACAACACCTATTCTATAGGCAGTGATCCTCAAGGAAATACAACAGTTTCCACAAAGGGTACATTATACAATGAGAACGTACGTTCAGAGCTTATTTCTTCTTGGGAAGCCGGTGCAGAAGTGAGATTCTTCAACAACCGTTTAGGACTTGACTTTGCCTGGTATAAGTCGAACGCACGCCGTCAGCTTTTAAATTTGCCGATGGATCCACTTTCGGGTTATTCAAGCAAGAAGATCAATGCAGGTGATATTCAGAATACAGGTATAGAGTTAATGTTGAACGCTCGTCCGATACAGACGAAGAGTGGCTTCTCATGGGACTTGATGATTAACTTCTCCAAGAACACCAACAAGATCATCGAATTGACACCGGACATCAAACTATATTCGTTGGGCGGATATGATAACGTTCAGGTTTATGCCACAGCCGGCGGTTATTACGGTGAAATATGGGGAACGCAGTTCAAACGCGTCAAAGATGAAACATCTCCATACTATGGAAAGATGATTGTAACCAAAGACGGTCTGCCTACAGGCGATACAGAGAAAGTAAAACTCGGCAATCAGCAACCGGATGCCTTGATGGGTATCACTTCAAGCTTCTCTTATAAAGGATTGGCACTTAGTTTCTTGATCGACAGCCGTTTTGGTGGTAGTATCTTCTCCGGAACAAACCGAGCATTGCAAGCTACGGGTAACGCTGCTGTAACCGTTCAAAACGGCGAGCGCCCTGATATGACTCTCGATGCCGTTTATATCGACGACAACAAGAATTATCAAGTCAACACTTCGACCATCACTACCCAACAATACTGGGAAACAGTCACAGGCAGCACAGGTAACTTGGGTATTGGCGAAGCAAACGTATACAGCGCAACCAATGTTCGTCTGCGTAACATCTCACTGAGCTATGCATTCAACAAGAAGATGCTGGTAAAAACACCATTCCAACAACTCAAACTCGGTGTTTCCTGCAATAATGTATGGATGATCAAGAGCCATCTGCATGGCGTCGATCCTGAATCGGTTTATGCTACCAGCACCAATGCCACAGGTTTTGAAAGCGGCGGCTCACCTACTTCTCGTAACTATTTGTTCAATATAACACTAGGTTTCTAAATCACATAAAAGATACAACAATATGAAAACGATAAATAAATTAGCTTACGCGTTTGGTTTAGGCTCCTTATTGTTTACAGCATGCTCGGACTTTGAGGAGGTAAACACAGACCCTACAGCAACGACAATAGATCAGGCTCGGGTGGAATATGCCATCAACAAATCCATCACTGATGCACAACAAGATCCTGACGTAGCAGAACGTGCATTCGTATTAAACTGGAAAACGGCTGCCCGTCAGCATTTCACTTCCGGTATTGCTGTTGGTTCCTACAACAACGACTGGATCACGGCTTATTATAACCAATCAGCAGGTTGGCAGAAATCAGCTGCATTGGCCATAAGACTGGCCGACGACAAGATCGCCAAGGGATTGACCGGTCATGATGCAGAGATGATTCCGAACATGAAACAGGTGGCTCGTATCTGGCGTGCTTATCTGATGAGCGAGTTCGTTGACAACTTCGGATCGCTTCCTAAAGATGCCTTCCAAGGAGAGAATCCGCAGTTCAACAGCACAAAAGAAATCTACTATTTCATGCTCGATGAATTGAAAGATGCTGTCAACAATATCAATGCCAGCGTTACGCCAAACAATACGGAACAGAAATACGATCGCGCATACAAATTCAACATGACCAACTGGATAAAATTCGGCAACTCCATGCGTATGCGTTTAGCCATGCGTTTGTCAGAAGTGGATGCTTCCAAAGCCAAATCTGAATTTGAGGATGCAGCAAAAGGTCAATATATCTCGAAAAACGCCGAGAACTTCACCGTAGCAGAAAAATCGGGATGGGATGCTTTAACAGGTGTGATGAGTCGCGAATGGAATTCGCAGCAGCTTTCCGCTACATTGAGAAACCTGATGTTCGGTTTAGGTGGCGTAAAAACAGCCGACCAATTGAAGGATGCAAGATATCAGTCTTATATCAAACCGGCTGATTATATCGGTGTACGTTATGAAAATCATTACTCACTGTACACAAACGATCCTTGTGCAGGGTTCTGGTTCGACGGACTGCCAAACATGAATGATCCACGTGCTTACGCATTATTCTATATTCCGGGAGATTTCACCAATACACAATTCTGCTATTATCCTTCCTGGGATAATTCAGCAAAAACCTTAAAACGCAACTTGCTGAAAGAAGACAAAAAGACTGTCCTCGAAGAGATTGATGGTTCCTTCACATGGAATGCTCCGGCTATCGGTTCACATGGCGACAAAGGTGCATTGAATCAAGTATATACATTCAATGGGACCAATCCTCGTCTTGTATTGAAATACAGAAACAGCACGAGTTCACGCGTATTCTTCGGTGCTTGGGAATCCTATTTGCTGATTGCTGAAGCATCCGTAAGAGGTTGGAATGTACCGATAAGCGGAAAGACTGCTTATGAATCAGGTATCACAGCCAGCTTCGAATTTAACGGTGTATCTTCCTATGTAGCTCAATATCTGACATCTACCGAATATAATAATGTCGGAACATCTGTTGCATGGGATCACACGGCAGAACCACCTACAACAAAGACGATGAAGATGATCAATGGCTACACAAAGCAGGAAGAGACCTTCACCTACAAGTATCCTGTAGCTTCGCAAACATTGTATGGCAAAGCATTGAACGACAAGCTGACCAAGATCATTACGCAGAAGTTCATTGCCAACATGCCGTGGTTGCCAATGGAATCATGGAGCGATCAACGCCGTTTAGGATTGCCGTTCTTTGAAACACCGGCAGTTGAACAACCGTTGCTCTACATGCCTTCACTGACAAAAACGAACTACATGAATCAAAACATCAAGTTCTTCCCGCAGCGCCTCAAATTCCCGGCAAGTCTGGCAAACAGCAGCCCGGAGGGTTACAAGCAAGCAGTTGAATTACTTGGTGGTGCTGATGATGTATTTACTCCACTCTGGTGGGCAAAACATTAATCAGAATGATTCTAAAAATCAAATAGAACTCACGAACTAAGGGAATAAGCCTTACGTTTGTATTCCATAGAAAAATTTGAAAATAATTGAGACTCGTCATGCTGCGAAGCACACGAGTCTTTTTTTGTCGTTCACTTTTTCTTTTACATTCAGTTACAACAGTAATTACATCCGATAGAAAATGCTATTGCATTCAGTTATATCATTCATTCAATATTCATGAAAATGTAAAACTACAATTGTATAATTATATTTTGACATATATCAAACGAATGATTGATTCGAATGAAAAAGATATTGCATTCAATTATAAGGATCGGTTCATTCGAATATAAAAGCAGTTATATTCGTAATACAAAGGAAAAAAGCCTTCATATTCTCCAAATAGAAAAATAATACTACCTTTGTATATGAAGTATTCGAAAGTCAATTACATACTTGTCTATGTTCAGACACTCATCTGGATTGTTTTGCTGCTTACACCTATCGGCATAGCTTATATATCAACAAAGAGCAATACGGATGCAGTTATGGCTGTTACTATTGGAACTCTACGAACCGGTCTTCCGATGGTTGTTCTCTATCTGATTGATTTTTACTGGCTTGTACCTCTATATCTTTTCCAAAAACGTTATTTTGCATTCTTTGGAATCAACTTAGTGATGCTTATCGGAATAGATTATGGCGTATCCAACTATATGTTCCATAACCAATGGAATCTGGCTCTGTTTTTATCATTACTATCTTTGACATTAATCAACATCATTGTTTTAGGCTGTGCTACCGGTATCCGTTATATTATAAGATGGAACGACATGCAGGTTCAAATCAAAGAGAAAGAGCGCAAAGATGCCGAAGCCGAACTGATATGGCTCAAGAACCAGCTCAACCCTCATTTTCTTTTCAATACGCTGAACAACATCTCCAGCCTCGTACAGATTGATGCCGATACAGCACAGGAAAGCATCGGGCAATTGAGTGACCTGTTGCGTTACGCGCTTTACGACTCGAATAAGAAAGAGGTTCCTTTGGAGAACGAGATAGAATTCATGAACAACTACATCGAACTGATGAAGCTTCGCTGCAACGACCTGGTACAGATTGATGTAGATATGCCTAAGCCTTCGCATCCGATACTGATTGCTCCTCTCCTCTTTATCTCTCTGATTGAGAATGCTTTCAAACATGGTGTCAACAACCGTACGCAGTCGTTCATTCGCATCAGTCTGCATACAGATAATCAGCAATTGACTTTCACAGTCGAAAACAGTCTGCTGCCCAAACAGGAAACCGATCACGTAGGTTCGGGCATCGGCATTGAGAATCTGAAAAGGCGTTTGGAACTGGTGTATCCTAAACGATACGAATACAAGCAGGAAAGCAAAGACGATACTTATCGAGCAACCATTATGATAAAAGAAACGGTATGACAGAACTCAAATGCATGATTGTAGACGACGAGCCTTTGGCAGTCAAGATGTTGGAGAATTATGTCGGTCGCACGGAAGGACTGACACTGGTTGCTTCGTTCAACGATCCGGTGAAAGCATTGGCGGCACTCGATGAAATGCAGGTAGATGTTCTCTTCCTTGATATTCAGATGCCCGACCTCGACGGACTCAATCTTTCACGAATGGTTGCCAGCACCACACGCATCATTTTCACGACAGCTTTCAAGGAATATGCTTTCGACAGCTATGAAGTCAATGCTTTGGATTTCCTCTTGAAACCGATACGCTATCAGAAGTTCCTCAACGCCATTGAAAAAGCGCGCCAATGGTTTGACCGCCCTCAGCAGAAACAGGAATCGGAAGCAACAAGCATGTTCATCCGCACAGACAATCAGCTCAAGCAGATTGACTTCTCCAAGATTGTCTATGTCAGCGGATTAAAAGATTACATCTGCATCTTCATTGAGAACGAGAAGCGACCGCTCATCACACATATGACGATGAAAGCCATCGAAGATTTGTTGCCTCACAGCCGTTTCATGCGCGTTCATCGCTCCTTTATCGTAGCCTTGGACAAGATCAGAACCATCGACCGCAACAACTGTATCTATATCGGCGACGAAGTGATTCGGGTTTCGGATGCCTACAAGGAACCTTTCGAGAATTATCTAAAAACGAAGATGGCTTGAATGCTCCGATATCAATAATTCTATCGTTTCTGGCAAATATAGATTGACCTATCCTATTTATTTCCTACATTTGTAGTGACAAATGAATCTCTAATATGAAACTCAACAAACTATTCATGACTGCCGCCATAATACTGTTTGGCAGCGGTATTTGTTCAGCACAACAAAAGCTGGATATAGAAAGTGTAGTCAACGGCCAATTGATTCAAACCAAAGGCACCGGTGCTATGACGTGGCTGAAAGATGGCGAACGCTACAGTCGTATGGAACCGAACGAACAAGCGGGAGGAATGGATGTCGTTGCTTACAATGCAAAAGACAACAAACGCGAAGTGATGATCAATTCATCAATGTTCATCTGCAAAGCTACCGGCAAAGCTATTCCCGTAAGAAGTATTTCATGGAGTCCCAACAATAGCAGAGTTTTGGTTTATACCAATACCCAACGTGTATGGCGCTACGATACGCGTGGCGACTATTGGGTTCTGACACTCACAAGCGGGAGTTTCCATCAGTTAGGTGTAGGTCTTCCTGAATCTTCACTGATGTTCGCTAAGTTCTCACCCGATGGAACACGAGTAGCCTACGTTTCAAACAATAATATCTATGTAGAAGATATCGTTTCCGGCGAGATCAAACAGATCACAAAAGATGGAAGCGATACGATTGTCAATGGTACTTTCGACTGGGTTTATGAAGAGGAATTCGGATGCAGAGATGGATTCCGCTGGAGTCCTGACGGCAAAACCATTGCTTACTGGCAAAGCGATACCAAAGGAACCGGAGTGTTCGACATCATCGATAATGTTGATTCCATCTATCCGACTATCAAGCACTTCCCATATCCGAAGGCCGGATTCAGCAATTCCGCAGTGAAAGTGGGATATGTCTCGGCAGAAGGTGGTACGACCACATGGATTAATATTCCCGGAGATCCGCGGAACAACTATATTCCCCGCATGGAATTCATTCCTTCGAGCAATGACCTGTTCATCCAACAGTTGAACCGTCCACAGAACACTGACAAAGTTTGGATTGCCACGGTTGGAAGCGCAGAACCCAAAAACATCTTCACCGACACCGATGCAGCATGGCTTGAGACCAACGATAACGTTCAGTGGTTGAAGAACAACAGCTACTTCACTTGGGAAAGCGAACGCAGTGGTTGGCGCCATCTTTATCGCGTCAGCAGAGACGGCAAAGATATTCAACCGATCACTAAAGGCAACTTCGATTATATAGAATCGGTTGGAACAGATATCCAAAAAGGATTGGTATATTTCATTGCTTCACCCGACAACTTCAATCAGCGTTATCTTTACTCTGCCGAATTATTTGGCAAAGGCGATGTGAAACGTCTGAGTCCGATGAATCAACCCGGGCAGCATCGCTACAACATGTCGCCAACAGGCAAATGGGCCGTTCATACTTACAGTAATGCTGCAACGCCTCCGGTTATCGATATGATTTCATTTCCGAATTATAAAACCGTTCGTACGATTGAAAACAACGCTGCAGCCAAAGCACAATACGCAGCTCTTGGACTGAATCCGAAAGAGTTCGTCAAAGTGACATCCGGCGAACTGGAACTGGATGCGTGGATGATCAAACCCATCGGATTTGATGCTTCGAAGAAATATCCGGTCATCATCGATGTTTATGGCGAACCGGCAAGTTCTACCGTTCAAGATGTTTGGGGCGGTGGTGATTTATGGGATCAATACATGGCAAACCAAGGATATATTGTTGTAAGTATTGACAACAGAGGTGCTAACACGCCTCGCGGTCGCGAATGGCGCAAATGCATCTACGGTGAAGTAGGGACATTTGCTTCATACGATCAGGCACATGGTATTCAGGATATGGCTCGCCGTTATCCGTTCATCGATGCAAGTCGCATTGGAATAACCGGTTGGAGCGGCGGTGGAAGTCAGACACTGAACTGCATGTTCCGCTATCCGGATGTGTTCAGCACCGGTATTGCTATTGCTTTCGTTGCTGATCAACGCACTTACGACACGATCTATCAGGAACGCTACATGAACACGCCGCAGAATAATCCTGAAGGTTATCGTAAAGGTTCGCCAATCACTTACGCTTCAGGCTTGAAAGGCAACTTGTTGTTGATTCATGGCACGGGCGACGACAATGTACATTATCAGAATACCGAGTTATTGGTCAATGAACTGGTGAAATATGGCAAGATGTTCAGTCAGATCAGTTATCCGATGCGTACTCACGGCATCTACGAACGCGAAGGAACGACCTTGCATCTCCGCAAGACCATGGCCAAATACTGGTTGGAGCATCTTAGTCCGGGCGCAAAATAAAAAAGTCCGGGTTACCGGCTTGGCAGTCTGATATTCATCATTACCGGACTGCCAAACCGTAACTTTCATTGGAAATCTGGTTCTCAGAGGAATCCTTTCAAACACAAGTCGGAAGTTCTTCACTTCACAAGGCCCGGCATTCACATAAAAGAAAAATAGCTCCTCTTTCGATTATATAATTTATTTTATATATCTTCGTACCGAATTATAATCAAGATAATTATGAAAGAAGAAATTAAAAAACAATCAGGTCTGAAAGTTGAAGAGCACAAGAAAACTTCGAATGACAAAAAAAGGAAAGTAAGTAAGACGTGGGAAGCTGCACATAAGTTTAAAGGTAGCCTCATCGTCAATGACCCTAAATTTTTACTCTAATATATATGTATGCGATATCTCATTGATACAAATATCTTTGTATATTTGGCTACAGATGTGGACTATTTAAGTAGGGATGTAAATGCTCTTATAGAAGAACCTAACACCTTATTATATATGAGCACCGAATCAGTACGTGAACTCATCATTGGGTTTCATAATAAAGGATTATGCTCTAAAAGATGGAAATCGGCTACAGAAATGGTTAAGGCTATCGAGAAAGAATTTTATATTAAAATATTACCTTTAAAGAATGAGCATATGCTTACATACTCACGTCTGAATATAAATGAAGTACAAAAGCACAAAGATCCTTCAGACCACGTCATCATAGCACATGCCATCACTGAAAATTTGCCGCTTATATCCAGTGATACTCGTTTTGATTTTTATCGAAGTCAGGGTCTTGATCTGATTTTCAACAAGAAATAAATACATACTACATTTAAAACCAAACTGTCCACCCAATACTTGATAATAACTATTGATATCTAAAACTTTAGACTATAAAAAGTGTCCAGTCCATATATGGAAGATTCTTGTTATATTTGCAAATCAAAATAAAAGGAATAAGCTTATGAATGCAAAAGTGGTCATCAAAAGTCGGTCTTTATTATTTATCTTACTACCATTTTTCTTTCTTTTGGCAGGATGCTGGGGTTCAGGTCCGGTAACACACAATTCTACCGGAATGATCTACGAAATAATTGTCGTCATGGATAAAGATGCATGGACATCTCCCGCCGGCGAAGCCATCAAATCACAACTTTCTTCACCTGTTCCCGGATTGCCGCAGTCGGAAGCATCTTTCAAAGTTTCCTTTTGCGCTCCCAAGCATTTCAACGATTTCCTAACCTATGTTCGCAACATATTAATTGTAAAAATCGATAGCAATTTATTCACTAAAGTATCACTGAAAGCAGAACACGACCGCTATGCCAGAAACCAGGTAATCATGGTATTGAATGCTCCTTCAGCAGATGCTATCGTTGAACATATAAAAGCTCATCCCACTTCGATACTCGATTATTTCAATCAAGTTGAAATAGACCGGACGATTAACCTTTTAGATTCCCAATACAGTTCATTAGTTATGAAACATGTCAGAAAAGCTTTTGATATTCAAATTAAAGTGCCGTCCGACATGGGTTCCTATCGCGACACGACAAACTTTTTCTGGGCATCGAACGATGCTAAAATGGGTCGTACAGACTTTATTGCCTATACTTTTCCTTATAAAGACAAAAATACTTTTACAGCGGAATACCTGATTGCCAAACGTGACTCCGTTTTAAAGAAGAACATTCCTGGAGCGTTCCCTAATTCCTATATGAAAACGAACGCGATAGAAACTACTTACAATGCCATAACACTCAAAAACGGCAAGTACTGCGGTGTACTTCGTGGACTTTGGGAAATGCAGGGCGATATGATGGGCGGTCCGTTTATCAGTCATATTCGTCTGGACGAGACAAATAAACGTGTCGTTGTTGTAGAAGGATTTGTATTCGCTCCCGAGACAGACAAACGTAATTATATCCGTCGCATCGAAGCGTCATTATACACATTGCAACTACCCGGAGAGTTTGTTGAACCTTCGCAGAAGTAGCTATGATTATTCAGAATTGCGACTTCAAATAATAACTTCGCTATTTAGCTGTAAGAATAATTTCCAAATATCTTCTTACCACTGTAATTATTTTCTTATCTATGCGACTGATATAGCAAAGAACAGTTGAAGAATATGGACTCACAGGAATTGGAGAAACAGTTTATGGATATTGTCACGCGAAACAAGCAGATCATCTACAAAGTCTGCTATATCTACGCTACCGACAACGATAACCTAAACGACTTGTATCAGGAAGTTGTCATAAATCTTTGGAAAGCTTTTCCTCGCTTCCGGGGCGAATGCAAAGAATCGACATATAGAGCAAAGCCTGGCAGAACTCAGAGAATTTGAGAACGAAAAGGAATAAATTGGAAATAGCAAGCAGCCTCTTGCTGCATAAAAAACAATCCTGATTGTTTTGTTCTGTTCTATAGTTACATTATCTTTGCTACAACAAACATTCAATCAGATGGCAAAGCTATATCCTATAGGCATACAGAATTTTGAGAAGATTCGTCGAGACGGTTTTTTTTATATAGATAAGACCGCTCTGGTCTATTCATTAGTGAAGACAGGAAGCTATTACTTTCTGAGTCGTCCACGCCGCTTTGGGAAAAGTCTGCTTATCTCTACGTTGGAGGCTTACTTTGAAGGGAAAAAGGAGTTGTTCGAAGGATTGGCCATCGAAAGACTGGAAAAGGATTGGATTAGTTATCCCATGATTCATCTGGATTTGAATGCAAAGAAGTTCGATTCAGGAGCAGATTTAATCAGACTTGTTGATCGGCAATTGTTGGTCTATGAAAGTCTTTACGGTTCATGTTCATCGGATGAAACTATAGACGACCGTTTTGTAACTCTCATTCGCCTTGCCAAAGAAAAGACCGGTCGCCCGGTTGTTATTCTCGTCGACGAATACGACAAGCCCCTGCTTCAGGCTATTGGCAATGAGACTTTACAGACGGAATACCGTAATACGCTAAAAGCCTTCTACGGCGTGCTGAAATCGATGGACGGCTTCATCAAGTTCGCATTGCTGACCGGTGTGACGAAGTTCGGTAAAGTCAGTGTGTTCAGCGATCTGAACAATCTCAAAGATATTTCCATGGATCATCGTTATATTGAAATCTGTGGTATCACTGAAAAAGAAATACACGAAAATCTGGAGCCCGAACTGCATGATCTGGCAGATGCGCAAGGAATGACCTACGAAGAAGTTTGTCAGGAACTGAAAGAGCGCTACGATGGCTATCATTTTGATTATAATACGGTTGGAATGTATAATCCATTCAGTCTGCTGAATACTTTCGATTCTATGCGTTTTGGCAGCTACTGGTTCGAAACGGGGACGCCCAGTTATCTGGTTGAACTTCTAAAGCGCGACCATTATGATCTCTATCGTATGGCGCACGAACAAACAAATGTGGACGTACTGAACAGTATCGATTCGACCTCGCAGAATCCGATTCCAGTTATCTATCAGAGCGGTTATCTGACGATAAAAGATTATGAAAAAGAATTTGGCAATTATACACTGGGTTTCCCAAACAAAGAAGTGGAAGAAGGCTTCATAAAATACCTGTTGCCTTTCTACTCATCTGTTGATCGTGTGGAATCGAGTTTCCAGATATCGAAGTTCGTCACTGAAGTACGAACCGGAGAAGTCGACGCCTTTTTCCGCCGTCTGCAAAGCTTCTTTGCCGACACGCCATACGAACTGGTGAAAGATCTGGAACTGCATTATCAGAATGTGCTCTTCATCGTCTTCAAACTGGTCGGGTTCTATGTCAAGGCAGAATATCATACATCCGAAGGACGCATCGATCTGTTGCTCCAGACTGACAAATACATCTACATTATGGAATTCAAGCTGGAAGGCACTGCCGAAGAAGCGCTCCAACAGATTGAAGACAAACAATATGCCTTGCCTTTCGCCCAGGACAGCCGCAAACTCTTCAAGATCGGCGTGAACTTCAGCAACCAGTCACGCAACATCGAGAAGTGGATCGTTAAGTAACAGATTTGGCTTGGTCAAGATATAACAACTGCCCGTTTGCTTTTGCAAAATACTCATTTTACAGAGAACAAACGGGCAGTCGTTTCAATTCATGAGTTCCGATGATATTGAATTATATATCACTTCAACTTTCTGAAATAAGGTAAGCGCTCCAAAGGAACGTTAATCTCTATTTTCTTAGGGCCTTTTATCTTGTTTCCTTCATCGTCTTTCCATAGACCTTTGGGCAGAAGGACTGAACGGCTGTTTGATTTTGTAATGACCGGAGCAACTAACAGGCTATCGCCCAACATGAACTGATCTTTGCAATCGACGTAACCTTGATGAGGAAACATGTATTCCATCGAACGGACAATCGGTTCGCCACTGTGGGAAGACTGATGTGCCTGGTTTAAAATATACGCACCCATTTTTTCATGCAGAAAAGCATACGTGCGACAGATAGCCAAATGTTTGCTATCCAATATACGCCAAGGAGCAACTGAGAATTGCATCATCGGCATCAATGCATGCACCTGGCATGAACGGACAATCAGTTCCTGATCCAACTTACTCTGATCAACATCTAAGAATGAAGTAAACTGTCCACCACCAATCATATCTGGACAAGCGTAAGCATAGCCCAACAATCCGGCTGCGATCATATCCGATACAAGCAGTTGCAACGCATTCCACGAATAGTCCTTATCGCCCAAACGCTGAACCAACGCATTGCCACCCATCTTCCAACCTGCCCGATATTCATTGAATGGAAACTCCAATCCGATCTTCGCCCAGTTTTGACACATATCAACCGAAGTAGCAGATTTATCATAAAAATCAAGTTCCGGATTATTAAAATGGTTTATATCTCCGGCATCAAACTTAAAACCATCAATACCATATTTTGACTGCATGCCATGAAGCTGGCTTTTCAAATGCGCCACAGCATCAGGATTGCTCAAATCATAACAACCGCTATATCCATTCCACCAAGAAATGATAGCTGCTTGATTGGTTCCTTTCTTCTTTATCAGATAACCTTTCTTCTGCAAGTCGCGAAACTCCGGACTATCGGGACTGACAAAAGGACAAACCCACAGCATAATACGGAATCCGTCACGATGCAGCTGTTCAACCATTCCCTTCGGATCCGGGAAACGTTCGGGCTTGAAATCAAAATTGCCATAATATTTCTGCCAGTTGTCATCGACCATGAAAACACCTGTCGGGAATCCATTCTTCAGAACATTGCCGGCATAAGCCATGATATCCGCTTGATTCTGATTATACATCAGTTCAATCCAAGTATTATATTGCGGTTGCGAGAAGAAAAGCGGATCAGGCAAAGCTCCCGTTGGCGGGAAATGTTTTGAAGAGGCCTCTTTATAAGCATCGCGAAGTGTAGTGCCGGCAGATACCGGTTCAATCTTTTCATAATCCGAATAGACCAACAACTTATCTTTCTCCACTTTAAAAGAGAAAGGTCTGTCACTCCAAATATAACGTCCTTCAGAAGACAATAAAAGCGGCACATTCTGATTATTCATATTCTCAACAGAAAGATCAAATAGCCTGAGCGCTCCATCAAAAGGCATTTTAGAACCAAGCGCAACCATTCCGCCCCACCATTTCTCACCTTTCAACGAAACGATCTGTGATTCATGCCTATTTGCCGCCCAAACAGAAACGACTGATATCCATGCGATAAGAATCAAAGTGATTAGATATCCGATACTTTTAAAGACAGGTCTGTCAACTTTAATAACTATGCTTTTCATGACTTATCAAATAAATATTATCTAATATATTTCTGCCAAATGTAGTAAAAAAAGCCGACTTACTTAATAAAACCAAAGAAAGAGACGCAATATGAAATTGCGTCTCCATAATAAATAGATCATTTGATACTCTGACTATCAACAAGCACATGCTCTCCTCGATTGAACTGATAAAGACCGACGTAGAGTTTGCTTTTATCTTCACTACGAGGAGTCACTACAACAAAATGCATGTTGATTGGATCCTGATCAACGGCCGGTTCACCTAACTGGTCGCGGACTTTCTGATCAACCCAAGTTCCGGAATTGGCATAGATGCAAGCTTCATTCTTGCAACTGGTAAAGGCCTTGATCATAGGAATATGCGTATGACCAAAGATGACGACACGAACATCCGACTGCGGATTCTGAAAATACTGCACGTTAGACTGATTATCAATAAATTCAGTTTTCAAACTGCCAATAACGGCATTAGCCACATCCGTCATCACAGGGACATTGTTGTACTTCAAACGTTTTTCCCAGTTTGCCTGCGTGAAAGCATCCTTATATCTGTCTACTTGAAGACTGCCTGTAGTGGCATTATTATATGGAAGGAATTCATTCATACTGAAAGTTCCGGTGAAGCCTCCCACATTGGTCACAAATATCTTATCATCAAATTTATCATTCACCCAAATCAGATTTTCCAAACAGTACTTCCACCCGTAATGATAGAGATAAAGCGCTTTCTGCGAAACGTCGGTCGAATTTAGAGTAACAGAAGGCACTTTAGTCGCCGCACTTTTCGCTACCTGATTGACAAACGAATTGGCAGCAATACGAGCGAAGAAATATCCCGGAGGAAGAACAGTTCCTGGTGCAACATCCTGGTTATCATACGGATCAAGATTACAGAAGAAATCGTAGCGATGACCATGTTCGATAGCAATTTGCGGATAGCCATCCGGATGATAGGTTCCGATAAGTTTGCGGTCGGCATCGCGTGCCTGGTTGATTCCAGGAAGAATGTTTTCCACTCTTTCAGCATCCAACAGCATATCATGATTGCCGGGGACGTATGTCACCTTCACATTTCCATCTTTAATCACTTTATTCAACGCTTCAAAAACCACCTTGTTTGATGAGGCAAGACGCTTGTCAAAGTCAGCTGGTGTTTTGCCGGCATAAGTATCCGTACGAGTTGGTATATACCATTCATCCAGCAAATCGCCAGCGATAACAAGTTCCTTTACTGTTTTTGAACTGCCTACTTCGTTGACGAACTGCTCCAGGCGCGAAAGATGCTTCACTGTTTCCGAATACGACAAATCTGCCCCAAGATGAACATCGCTGATAACAACAATCTTTTCGCGACTATTATTGTCGCTCATGGTCATAACATCAAATGGATTTTGAACATCGCTCGTCAGCGAATTGTCTTCTAAATCATCCGAGCTGCAAGATTCGAACGCGAATGAAAGAGCACATAGTGCCGCAACGAATAAGAATAGTTTCTTTTTATTCATGATTATACAATTTTAAAATTTTACCTGCTGCAAATGTATAGACTAATCTTTCAAACACAGCCTCAAAACCTGTTCCAATATCACAATAATAAGTCCTAAAATCACAATTCAGCGTATAAAAAACAAGAACTACAATAAAACATCCACACATTTTATATCTTTGCAGCAAAAGTAAAGATTAGCTGCACATCAATTATTCATTTATGCTGGACCATTTTTATATCGCGACGGTGTACTCAGCTCTCATCGTCATGTTTCTTTCTTCCGCTACTCTCTTTATCTGTCGAAAGAGGGGTGATCGCTCGCGTCTGATTCTTTCAGGAATCATATTTATATCGGTATTCAATTATTTTCCAAAGCTATTAACCATCATCAACGGCAGCACAGATATACAAGTGATGAGTGTTCCCATGCTTGCACTCGCTATTTTCATGATCATCTCGTATATGACTTACCCAATAGAAGTGATTTCTCCCGGATGGATCACATTCAAACGGATGCTCAAACTCTATTCGCCTGTTGCCTTCATCTTCATTCTGTATGGAATCAGCAACGCTTTCGGTGTAAAGTATATTGAATATAACAACTTGACACAGATGTTGCCACACGCCGGCGAATTCAATGTCTTGTTCAGACTCGCACTTTGCGCCGTCATGTTCCTTCCCATATTCATCATCTTCTTTGTTCCATACACCCGCATTTACAGCAATACCGACAAAACATGGGTAAGAGTTTACGCCATTCTCTATGTCATAGATATTCTTTCTTATATAGCCGTTCTTACCTTTCACGGTCTGATAGTTGCCATCATTTATTTTCATATAAGCATGATTATCACACTCATCAGAGTATATATGGAACTGGTTTATCGTATAGTTGACAAGAAAGTATCCAAACAGATGATTCTTGCTGTTGAGAAGAACGAAGAGCAAAAGATCAATGAAGAAATAGCTGAAGACGGAAGCAAGTCCGAACACCATAATAACACCAATTCCAATCTCTATTTCAGATTACAGAAACACATGACTTCAAATCAAGCATGGCGCGATCCGAACATATCACTTAGTCTGCTGACTGAAAAGCTCGGAACAAACAGGACTACTCTTTCGAAAGCTATTCATGACAATGGCGTTGAAAGTTTTTCTGCATTCATCAACAATATGCGTATATCTGATTTTATCTCCATCGTCAACAATCGCAAAGATATCAGCATCAAAGAAGCTTTCTTCATCTGCGGCTATCGTTCACGCACTACCGCAATCAGAAACTTCAAACTTTTTATCGGCACCACCCCTTCAGAATATTTCGGCAGAAATAGTGATGAAGAGGAATGGTGAGAGATTGTTCACACAATATTCTTCTTACGGAAATCAGTTGGTGTGATGTGGACATTTCGTTTATAGTATTTGGTGAATGATGCCTGGTCGGGAAATCCGAAATCATCGGCAATCTGCTGCATAGTGTCATCCGTATCTTTAAGCTGATGATTCACTTCACCTATAAGTGTTCGCTGTACCCATTGATAAGCCGTTTGACCAGAGATAGATTTTACAATTCTCTCAAGATATTGACATGACACATTCAATTCTGAAGCATAAAAACCTATGCTTCGCTCCTGCCTTACATGCATGGGTATCATCTTGACAAACTGCATAAACAGCATTCGTTTCCGATCCGTTTCAGAAGAAGAGTTAATATCTTCATTCTGTTGTCGGTATATATTTGCCATTTCCAAGAAGACCATCCACAAAGCACACTTGACCATCTCTGACAAATAATAATGATGTTCGCCTTTAAAAAGACTGAGCAATAGAGTCAAGCGCTCCTGAATGACAACTGACTGTCCATGAGTAAGCAATAGCATAGGCTGTTCAAACTTTTGCATTACATACTCTATAGGGAAAGGCGGTTTGTTTTTAATTAGATTGGAAAGAAATGCTTCCGTAGTAAAAATAAATATGACCGAAATATTATCAGAAGCATTATTGATATATGAAGGGCTATGCAGGATATCAATGATACTTTCGCTTTCAAGTATCACATTATTATTATCAATTACAGCATTAATCCTCCCTCTGATAATAAACATTTGTATGTGAATTTCCGGCATTTCAAGATTGCGAAGAAACTCACTATTCTTCACTTTCCACACAGCGAGACCCGAATCAATCGAGTAACAGTCGGCTTTATCCTTCACAAATTCATCAAATTCCATCTGTCAACTATTTTCTGTGTAAAGATAATACATCTTATTTTCAACATATATCATTCGTCACAAATTTCATCTCTCATTTCAGTTTTTTATAACTGTTGTCGTTTCGGATTTGACAAACAGAACATGCATATTGACAAAATCATAAAAAATAAATTCTTATTGTTTCGGATTTGACAAATGAAGGTATGTTTTAGCAACTAAACTTCTGAGTGATTATATGACTTTTGCACCCGTTTAAAAGAAAATATAAAGAAAGATATGAAACAGAAGTATTTGATTTTAGCATGTATTGTTGTTCTGATGTCAAACTCGGGTTGCAAAAAATCGACTGTGATGCCAACAGACAACACTTATCCAATGATGACAGTGTCGAACACTGACAAGACAATTCAAACAAGTTATTCAGCAACTATTCAAGGTTTGCAAGATGTGGATATCTATCCTCAAGTTTCTGGCAAAATCACAGAGATCTGTATCAATGAAGGTGCATCTGTAAAGAAAGGACAGACATTGTTTGTCATCGATCCCGTACCTTATCGAGCTGCTTTAGCAACAGCAGAAGCCAATGTAGAGAGTGCCGCTGCCGGCGTTGCCAATGCAGAATTGACACTCAATAGCAAAAAGAAGCTTTTCAATCAGGAAGTAATTTCTGCATTCGATTTACAACAAGCCCAGATCTCTCTCCGTTCGCAGAATGCCACTCTTGCCCAGGCACGCGCTCAATATACAAAAGCAAAAAACGATTTGTCGTACACTGAAGTAAAAAGCCCTGTTGATGGTGTAGCTGGTATGATTCCGTATCGTGTGGGTGCTCTTGTAAGCGCAAATATTACTACTCCGCTTGTATCGGTATCCGACGATCACATCATGCACGCTTATTTCTCACTGACCGAAAACCAGATGCTCGAAATCTCACGGGAATTCGGTGGCACATCAAGAGCAACTAATCTTCCTGCTGTGGAACTGTCGTTGAGCGATGGGAGCAAATATGATAAAAAAGGAAAGATTGATGCAATCAGTGGAATTATCGACAAGAGCACAGGTGCAGTCAGTGTCAGAGCATCATTCGATAATCCAGACCATCTGCTGCGAAGCGGAAATACAGGAAATATCATCCTCCCCACCACACGCCAAAACTGTATTGTTATTCCACAGACTGCTACATACGAACTCCAAGATAAAGTGTTCGTTTACAAAGTTGTAAACAATAAAACACAATCTACAAGAATCAACGTCTTCCCTGTCAATGATGGGAAAGAATATATAGTAGAAGAAGGTCTGAAAAAAGGAGATATCATCATATCCGATGGTGCCGGACTACTTCAAGACGGCATTGAGGTAAAAGCCAAACAGACAAAATAAAAGGAGATACGGATTATGACAACAAAACTATTTATAGACCGTCCTATACTTTCCATCAGCATTTCCATATTGTTTGTGATGATTGGAATCATCGGACTTACCAATCTTCCCATGGAACAGTATCCGGATATTGCACCACCAACAGTAATGGTTAGTGCAACTTATACCGGTGCCAGTGCCGAAACGTTGCAGAAAAGTGTTATCGTACCGCTCGAAGAGTCAATCAATGGCGTTGAAAACATGATTTATATGACATCAACTGCCACCAACTCTGGTTCGGCAACAATCGCTATCTATTTTAAACAGGGAACAAATCCGGATATGGCTGCCATCAATGTGCAAAACCGTGTTACAAAAGTCACAGGACAATTGCCTGCTGAAGTAACGAAGATTGGTGTGACAACCGAAAAAAGACAGACAAGTCAATTGAAGATTCTCAGTCTTTACAGTCCAGACAACAGTTACGACAAAGAGTTCCTCAACAACTACTTCAAAATAAATATTATCCCGCAGATCCAGCGAATAACTGGTGTTGGCGAAGTGAATATTGTCGGTGGAGATTATGCTATGCGTATTTGGCTCAATCCTTCGAAGATGGCACAATACGGACTTGTTCCTTCAGACATATCCAATGTACTCGGTGAAGAAAATATCGAATCACCTGTAGGTACTGTTGGTGAACAGTCTGAAAACACATTCCAATATACACTCAAATATCGCGGTCGTTACGAAACTGCCGAAGAATACGGCAATCTTGTTATCAAATCGTTATCCAACGGTGAAGTATTGAGAATAAAGGATGTAGCACATGTAGAACTCGGAGCTGTGACATATAACAATAATGCTGAAGTGAAAGGTCATCCAGGTTCCATCTGTATGGTGATGCAGACTGCCGGTTCAAATGCCAACGAGATTATCAAAAAGATTGACAAGTTAACCTCGGAGATAAACACACAACTACCTAAAGGCATCGTTTTGAAAGATTTGATGAGTACGAAAGACTTCCTCGACGCATCTATCTCAAAAGTAGTTGAAACACTCCTGGAAGCCATATTGCTTGTTATCATTGTGGTTTATATATTTCTGCAGAGTGTGCGATCGACCATCATTCCAGCCATTTCCATCATTGTGTCACTGATAGGAACATTTGCCTTCATTTATATCGCGGGATTTAGCATCAATCTATTGACGCTTTTCGCTCTTGTGCTTGTCATCGGAACTGTGGTGGATGATGCGATAGTGGTGGTCGAAGCCGTCCAGGCGAAGTTTGATGAAGGATACAAATCGCGATACAAAGCCACAATAGATGCCATGGGTGGAATAACGTCTGCCATCGTGACCACCAGTCTTGTGTTTATGGCAGTTTTCGTACCCGTCTGTTTTATGGGTGGCACTTCTGGAACCTTTTACACTCAGTTCGGCGTCACAATGGCTGTAGCTGTTGCCATATCAGCTATCAATGCACTGACACTGAGTCCGGCTCTATGTGCGTTGATCATGACTCCGCATAAAAAAGCTGGAAATGGCGTGAAGCTCAGTTTCTCGTCACGGTTCCATATCGCTTTCGATGCTTCATTTCACAAACTAATCGACAAGTACAAGCATATGCTGACCTTCTTCTTCAGACGCAAATGGCTTGTAGGTGCTTCTATTGCAGTTGCTTGTGCAGCTTTATTTATTTTGCTCGAAACAACTAAGACTGGTCTTATTCCAGACGAAGACACAGGAACAGTGTTCGTAAGTGTCACTACATCACCGGGATGCACGCTTGCAGAAACGCAGAAAACAATGGATACAGTTGAAAAACGTATACAGCGTATTCCTCAGATCAATATTTATGCAAAGATAACCGGTTATAATCTTATGAGCGGAAGCAGCAGTATGTCTGGCGGTTCTTATATCATCAGATTGAAAAAATGGGATGAACGAAAAGGGAAGCAAAACAGCAAAGATGCAGTCATCGGTCAGGTCTTTGCCATGACAGCCGATATCAAAAATGCCAAGGTTTTCGCTTTCGCCCCACCTATGGTAATGGGTTACGGAGTAAGCAACGGATTGGAAATCTATATTCAGGACCGCCAAGGAGGTACGATAGACAATCTGCAAAAATATACCAACCAGTTTATTGCTGCTCTTAACAAACGCCCCGAGATACAAAGTGCCATGACATCCTTCGATTCACGATTTCCACAATACATGGTGGAAGTTGATGCTGCGAAGTGCAAGCGACAGAGTGTATCGCCGTCGGATGTACTAAGTACAATGTCATCCTACATCGGAGGCAACTATGCTTCGAACATCAACCGGTTCTCCAAACTTTATAGAGTAATGATTCAGGCAAGTCCGGAGTTTCGTCTTGACCTCCAGTCATTGAACAATATCTTCGTACGTTCTTCCGACCAAAAGATGATACCCGTGAATCAGTTTGTCACACTGACAAAAGTGTACGGACCGGAGAGCCTTACCCGTTTCAATCTGTTCAGTTCAATAATGGTCAGTGCTTCTGCTGCCAACGGATACAGCTCAGGTGAAGCAATCAAAGCCGTGCAGGAAGTTTCCAAACAGACACTTCCATCAGGCTACGGTTACGAGTTCAGCGGTCTATCACGTGATGAAGCCACTTCAGGTTCGACTACTTTAATCATATTTATAATCTGTCTGGTATTTGTTTACGTGATTCTCTGCTGTTTGTACGAAAGCATATTCATTCCACTTGCAGTGATGTTATCCATCCCATTCGGACTATTGGGCAGTTTCCTTTTTGCCAAAATGTTTGGAATAGAGAATAACATTTACATGCAAACAGGATTGATAATGCTTATCGGTCTACTATCAAAAACATCCATCTTGCTCACCGAATATGCATCCACACGGCGGCATCATGGAATGAGTCTTGCTCAGTCTGCCATGTCAGCATCATCCGTGCGTCTCAGACCGATTCTGATGACTGCCTTATGTATGATAATTGGTATGCTTCCTCTTGTCTTCGCAACAGGAGCCGGAGCAAACGGAAATACTTCGCTCGGTGTAGGTGTTGTTGGCGGAATGTTGGTTGGAACAATCACGTTGCTTGTTATCGAGCCTGTATTGTTTATCGTGTTCCAAAGTATTGAGGAACGTGTAATGCCCAAAAGAAATCATGAAATAGAATTAAATGAGTGTTGAATATGAAATATATATATGGATTTTTACTGATTCCGATGCTGGCATTGTTCAGCAGTTGTGGAATATACTCGAACTATGAACGTCCTAAGGATTTGCCAACCGAAGGACTTTATAGAGATTCTCTGCAAAATAACGATACAACTTCTATTGCCACGCTTTCGTGGAAGCAACTGTTTACCAATCCGGATTTAGCAAATCTGATTGAAGAAGGACTAAAATACAACACCAATTTGCAGAAAGCGCTGCTACAGACTGAAGAAGCCGATGCCACGCTCCGCCAGTCTCGCACAGCCTTTCTGCCTTCGTTGTCGCTCACTCCTGAAGGACAGCTGAGTAGCTTTGATGGTACAACAACAAAAACCTATTCGCTCGGTGCTTCTGCAAGTTGGGAAATTGATGCTTTTGGTTCGCTTCGCAACAATAAAGAACAGAAGAATGCTGCTTTCGAACAATCAGAAGCATACGCACAAGCCGTCAAAACCAAACTGATTGCAACGATTGCCGACAGCTACTATTCATTGTTGATGCTCGACCGTCAGCTAGAGATAACCGAAAATACAATCACAGCATGGCATGAAAATGTAAAAGCAGAGATTGCCTTGAAGGAAGCAGGCAAAGCTAACGAAGCCGAAGTGAATCAGGCAGAAGCCAATTGCCTCAATGCCGAACATTCGGCGCTAAAGCTGAAGCAACAAATAAACGAACAGGAGAACTCGTTGGCTACACTGATCGGATATGTTCCACAGTCAATAAAACGAGGGACAATTGACAATCAGTCTTTTCCGACCTCACTTGCAACTGGTGTTCCACTTTCGATGATTAATAAACGACCGGACGTACGACAAGCCGAATATTCTTTAAAAGAGACATTTTATGGTGTCAACAGTGCTCGTTCCGCTTTTTATCCGTCAATAAATCTAAGTGGTACAGCCGGTTGGACAAATAGCAGCGGAGCTGCTATTGTAAATCCGGGGAAAATATTGCTTACGGCATTAGGTTCGCTCACTCAACCGATATTTAGCAAAGGTCTGAACGAAGCAAATCTAAAGATTGCCAAAGCCCGCCAGCAAGAGGCAATGCTCAGTTACAGTCAAGCGATACTTGACGCTGGCGCTGAAGTGAACAATGCTTTGAAACAGTGGCAAACAGCTTTGCAAAAAGAAGAGAAAAACAGACAAGAAATAAGTAAATTGACAATCGCTTTAAGAAACACCAGGCTACTTATGGAAAACAGTACCACCAATTATCTTGACGTACTGAATGCCGAACAGACATTACTAAATGCAACCCTTTCAGCCGTTAGTGACAAATACGATGAAATAGAGGGAATAATCCTTCTCTACCACGCATTAGGAGGTGGTAGTAATTAAACCAATTTGTTAGGTAGTTTCATATCTACATTTATTTTCAGTGTTTGCTCTGCCGTCATAGTGTGATACCATGCGGCAGAGTCTTTTTTATCCTTGCCTTATTAAGATTCCACTTCGTTATATTCAACTTTCAATATTTATTTTATATTTTTGCTTCAAATAGCGAAGATGTTCACCGATAAATACTTGCTGTCAATATGCCTACTACAATAAGAACAGGAATCATCCTATTAGCTTGTCTTCTGAATATACTCGGAATTGCAGCATCAGGTTCAATTGAATCATCCCATCATCCTAAGATGGAAAAGATTGAATGGAATAATTCATTGACTCTTCCATCGGCGAACGAAGCTGCAAACATTGGTGTTGCAGGAACTTTCTCAGGATTCATTGGCGATTATCTGGTAATTGCCGGAGGAACAAACTTCCCTGATAATACACCTTGGCGAGGCGGCCATAAAACTTGGTGGAGCACCATCTATTATATCAATGTAAACAAGACGAATGCCAAATGGACTGTTATTCCGGGAGGATTACCGAAACCTTTGGCATACGGATGTTCAATTGAATTACCTTCAGGCGTTTTATGTATTGGAGGTTGCGATTCCACACAATGCTACAAGGATGTTTTTCAAATTCAACTCATCAATGGAAAGATAAAGATTGATTCAGACTGGCCATCACTACCCACTCCTTTGGCTAATGCAACAGCCTCTTTATTAAACAATAAGATATACATAGCCGGTGGACAGACGAGTATGAAAGAACAAGTTGCAACGAAATCATTCTTCGTTCTTGACTTGTCAAACCGTAAGAAAGGATGGCAGGAACTGTCTTCATGGCCCGGCGAAGCGCGAGGATTTGCAGTAAGCGCTTCGCAAAGTGACGGTTTCGACCAATGCTTCTATCTCTTTAGCGGGCGCGATTATAAGGCTGATGGATATGTTAGAGTCCTTACTGACGGATATGTTTATAATCCTCGACTAAACTCATGGAAAAAACTTAAACCACAGTTTCCGGTTATGGCGGGCACTGCAATAGCTTCAGGTGCAAATCATATTCTTTTCTTAGGTGGTGTGCCTCAACTCATTCCTGGTTCGGATAATCATCCCGGGTTCGACCATTTAATAAGGCTATTTCACACTATCACACAAAGTCTGATTGTAAAAGAGACCATTCCATATCCAATAGCAGTTACGACATCTATTGCACGCAAAGGAAACAGTTTTTACATTAGCAGTGGCGAAATAAAGCCCGGAATACGCACACCGAATCTCCTCAAAGGAACTATCGTTCCCTTCAAGAAAGGACTTGGTTTAGTGAACATTATCGTTATTGTTTTGTATTTCGTGTCCTTAGCCTGGATTGGTTACTACTTTTCGAAAAGACAAAAGAATACCGACGATTATTTTAAAGGTGGAGGCCGCATTCCTTGGTGGGCTGTCGGATTAAGTATTTTCGGAACCAATCTGAGTGCCATCACATTCATGTCTATTCCAGCGAAAGCTTATGCAACGGATTGGAGTTATATCATCTTGAATGTGGGAATCGTTTTAGTGGTTCCCCTCATCATCTATTTATTTATTCCATTCTATCGTCGATTAAATGTCACAACGGCATACGAATATCTGGAGCAACGGTTTAATGCTTTTGTTCGTCTGATTTGCAGTGTCGCATTCATTCTTTATCAAATCGGGCGAATGGGAATAGTGCTTTACCTGCCGGCTATTGCTTTGAATGTCGTTACAGGATTTGATATCTCACTGTGTATCGGACTGATGGGAATATTAAGTCTGATGTACACAATGATGGGAGGCATTGAAGCAGTGGTCTGGACTGATGCACTGCAAGTTGTCGTTCTGTTAGGTGGTGCTTTACTTGTTGTGATTATTGCCATGTTCAATATTCCCGATGGCTTTTCAGGCCTTATCAATGAAGCGACGGCAGATAGCAAATTCAATCTAGGCAGTTTGAATTTTGACTTGAAGCAATCGACTTTATGGACGGTGCTGATTGCATCATGCTTTACCAATATTACGACTTATGGTACCGATCAAACAATGGTTCAACGATATATGACCACAGCCACAGAAAAGCAGGCTCGCAAAAGTGTCTGGACAAATGCTCTTCTATGCATTCCGTCCACTCTCCTGTTCTTCCTTGTCGGAACGGTTCTGTATGTGTATTACAAACATTCGCCTGCCGATTTAAGTCTGACAATCACCGATGGTGATGCCATTCTTCCTTGGTACATTTATTCCCAACTGCCACAAGGTGTTGTTGGTCTTCTTATCTCAGGAATATTTGCTGCAGCAATGTCAACCCTAAGCAGTAGCATGAATTCGGCAGCAACAGCCTATACCATTGATATTCATAGTAAAATAACTAAAGATAAAACATCCAAAAGTTTAAACACAGCTAAAATGGCAACGCTCATTTTTGGTATTGCCGGCATTGCCTTCGCCTATATGATGACAACGTGGGAGATCAAATCATTATGGGACGAGTTCAACAAGATACTGGGCATTGTCTTAGGAAGTCTTGGAGGTTTATTCTTGTTGGGGATGATTACACGAAAAGCCAATGCTATTGGAGCAATATGTGGCATCATCGGAAGCATATTCATCCAGCTGTTTGTTATACAGCATCAATCAGTACATCTCTTGTTATACACAACAACAGGATTTGTATCTTGTTTCTTGATAGGATATATCGTTAGCTGGATTATACCTGTCCAACGAAAAGACATCGATTATTTAACAATTTACAAAATATTCTCAAAGAAATAGAACATGAAAAATTATCAACGTTTAAAAGGATTGATCGCAGCATCATTTACGCCAATGAATGCTGACGGAAGTATTAATCTTTCCGCTATCGACAAATATGTTGAACTGATAGCCCAATCGAACATATCTGGTGTATTTGTTTGCGGAACAACCGGCGAAAGTCTCTCGCTGACAACTGACGAACGCAAAAAGATTCTGGAAAAGTGGGTTACACTGGCCAACGGCAGGTTTAAAGTCATTGCTCATGTCGGTAGCAATTCACTGTTTGAAGCAAAAGACTTAACTCGCCATGCCTATGAAACTGGAGCTGACGCGATTGCTGCCATGGCTCCCTGTTTCTTCAGACCGGGAACTGTAAAGGAACTGATTGACTTTTTTGCACCAATAGCTAAAAGTGCAGAAGAATTGCCATTCTATTTTTACAATATGCCATCCATGACCGGCGTCTCTCTGCCTCTTGCCACTTTCTTGGAAGAAGGTAAAAAGGTAATACCCAACTTGGTAGGAACAAAATATACCCATAACAACCTGATGGAGATGGGCGAATGTATTGCATTGAACAACGGTGAGTTTGAAGTTCTCCACGGATACGATGAAATCTTGATTTCAGGATTGGCTTTTGGAGCAACAGCAGGCGTTGGAAGCACATACAATTATCTGCCGGAAGTTTATCAGGGTATTTTCAAAGCTATGGAAGAAGGCAATCTGCAAAAGGCCAGAGAATTGCAGATGAAGTCGATTGAGATAGTAAAAATAATCATCAAATACGGAGGAGGCGTTCGAGGAGGAAAAGCAATTATGAACTTGATCGGAATAGAATGTGGTCCATGCAGATTGCCTATTTCACCCATGAGCCAAGAAGAATATGAGATGCTGAAAAAGGATCTTATGGAGATTCATTATTTACCAAGATAACAGTCAGACATGAACAAAATAATAGCATTCATTGCACTCATCTCTTTGGGGTTTATCGCTGAAGCTCAAGAGAAAGGGATCATTGATATCTTCCAAAAAGGGCAAGATGGATATGCTTGTTTTCGTATTCCTGCCATCGTTCAAAGCAAATCCGGAACATTGCTTGCTTTTGCAGAAGCGCGCAAGAGCAGTTGTTCGGACACCGGAAATATAGATCTGGTTGCAAAACGCTCGGAAGATGGCGGGAAAACTTGGAGCCATCTGATATCCGTATGGGACGATGGAGATAATGTTTGTGGGAATCCGGCTCCCATCGTCGACCAGAAAACAGGAAGAATCATCTTGGTAACCTGTTGGAATCCGGGAAAATATAGCGAAAGACAGATCATGGACAAAATAAATGCCGAGTGTGTACGCAAAGTATATGTCTTGTATTCAGACGATGATGGGAAAAGCTGGTCACAACCTAAAGAAATCACACCGACCGTCAAACTTCCGGAATGGGGATGGTATGCCACCGGACCTTGCCACGGAATCCAGTTGCAGAATAAAAGTCACCGTGGACGACTGGTCGTTTCTGCCAACCATAGTACACCCGGCACAAAGGAATATCATTCGCATCTGATTTATTCCGACAACTCAGGAGCGACATGGAAGTTAGGCAGCATCGTCAGTAAATCAGGAGGAAACGAAAGCAGTGTCGTAGAGTTGCAAAACGGAGATCTTATGCTCAACATGCGCAACTACAACCGGAGCGAAAGCAAGTCGCGCTCCTATGCTATCAGCAAAGACGGCGGAGAAACATTATCTGTGATGAAATATATTCCGGAATTAATAGAACCCGTATGTCAGGGAAGCACATTAAATTATACAAAAAGAGGCAAGATCAGCAGCAACATACTGTTTTCCAATCCCGCGTCAACAGATAATAGAGAAAAAATGACCTTGAAACTAAGTATAGATAACGGCAAAACCTGGCCCTTTGCCCGACTTATATACTCCGGACCAAGCGCCTATTCAGACTTAGTCAATTTAAAAGGCGGGAATATCGGACTGTTATTCGAATACGGAGAGAATGACGCATACGAAAAGATAGGTTTTACCATTGTCTCCATGACGGAAATCAAAAGTAGTGGATTCAGCAATAAATAATAATCAATCTATTTGCTTTTGGGGCTGGATGACAGACGATTTAGGCAAAAAGTGAAACTTGTAGCTCTTTTTGTGAAACAATGGCGACATATTATCTATCATGGTTTGTGCATGCCTTTTGTTATCATGCACAAGCAACGCTCAAAAACAAGTTTCACAAAAAAATAGCAACAACATGGAAAATAAAGGAATAAAGACGCTAGTAGTATTCTTCTCTCATGCAGGTGAAAACTACAGTGTAGGCAATATCAAAGTAGGCAACACGAAGCGCGTAGCCGAAGCCATTAGCGAGTTGACTGGTGCCGATCAATTTGAAATAATAGCCAACAAGAGTTATGATATGGCGTACACGCCTCTGACTGAATTAGCAGCAAAAGAGGAAAAGGATCATGAATTCCCGACATATCAAGGGAAAATCAATAACATTGCTCAATACGACACCATCTATATTGGCGGTCCGGTTTGGTGGGGTACTTATCCTAGAGTGATGTTTACCTTCTTTCGCGACTACGATCTGAACGGCAAAACGCTCATTCCGTTCACCACGCACGAAGGAAGCGGACTTGGCAGTACAGCCAATGACTTAAAAAGAACTTATTCCAAAGCCAAAGTCCTCTCAGGCTTCAGCATCTATGGTCATGAATGTCAAAAAGATGACATAAAAGACAAGGTAGCGAAATTGATAAAGAAATACCTAAACCTGTAAGAATTTGCTATAAGGCTTGGATAAGTGCTCGAACTGTAACCTATCCAGGATTAACAATTGGTGAAGGAGCTTTGGTCGCTGAAGGCGCCGTAGTTACAAAGGATATTGCTCTTCACACTACAGTTGAGGGGTTGCCCTGCGAAGGTTATTAAAAAATAAAATAGAACAATATGAACGTATTCAAACAAATACAAGAAGGGAAACCGAGTGACTATAGGCGAAAATGCTATAGTGGGTACGGGCGCGGTAGTGACAAAAAATGTACCCGACAATATGGTGGTCGTCGGAGTACCTGCAAAAGTTGTCAAGACTATTTAGAGAAAGCTTACTGTGCAGGCAAAATTCGTGTCATAAGAATCAGCAATTTCTATGTTGATCACATGATAGATCTCTATCACTAGCTATGTGAAGCCAATGGTAAATCAGGTTGAGACACACCCGTTCTTTCAACGTGGTTATTTTTAAGGAGACAACATCCGCTGTATGCATTTTCTTGCCTCATTTCTCATTTCTTTGATTGCCGGACTATTCACTTTCGGTTTTTTATGAAGGACAACGTTAGCGGCCTGCTGCATTTTGTCCGGATGATAGAAAGCCGGATCCGAATAGAGTTTCACCAACAGATAATAGGGATAAATCCTTTCGGGCAGGATACGGATGGCATAAAGCAGATGTTTCTCCGCTTTCCCATATTCGCCCAATGCCTGTTCGTTCTTTGCCAGCATACAGTAAATCATCGGGTCGGCACTGAGCCATGTGGCGCGTTCGAACACTTCGACTGCTTCATGTTTTCGACCGCTGTAACTCATGCATTGCGCTTCTTCAAACAGAAACCGGGGATTATATTTCAGCTTCGGATGCAAGGCGGCATAATCATCCGCCACCGAACGGTAAGCTTTATTCTCGTACAACATCTGAAGACTGTTCCATTCCGTATACGCCTTGTATGGTTCTCTCTCTCTGTAAAACAGAAACAGACTCGCTGATACGAGCAGAAGCATCCATCCTTTCTGCATTCCGTTTACACTCTTGACTGCATCGGATGCCGGTACAGTGCTGCAGACAGCTCCGGTAAAAACCAGCAGAATCCAGAACGACGGCAACTGTAGCGGATAAGACGAAAAGGCAAAAAGCGCCAGGGCGATGATGCCTCCCGTTGCAGCAATCTGCCGATTCCTTATTCCATCGACGCAGAGAACGATTATCCATGCTGCAAATACGATTAAGCCCCCTGTTCCTTGTTCCATGGCGATCTGCACATACTCATTGAATGCATATTCCGGACAGTCAGCCACCGTCTTTTCCTCCTCTGTTGCCACAGCCGACGAGAAGTACACGGCTTGTGCATCGGCAAATGCCTTCGGAAAGCCACCCAGTCCAACACCGTTTAAAGGATGTTTAAACACCGTTTCAATGCCGATTTTCCATATCAGCGCCCTTCCTGCTGCCGAATCACGCTTCATGGTAAAAAGCGCCACCGAAGCACAAACCATCACAACGCACACAACGGCTGTTGCCGTCAGCATTTTCATCCTGTGTCTGTACCAGAACATTTTCGTGCGCCGCCAACCGATGCCCGTCATCCAATAAACCCATCCGCAGGATACGGCAGCGGCAATCCAGGCGGAACGACTCATTCCGGCGGGCAGTACGATAGCAATAGCACACAGACATAATGCCATATAATAATGTAAAGAACGGTAGTCCGACAGAAACATGGCAAATGCAATCGGGGCAACCACCGCCAGATAACCCGAATAAGGTCCGGGATTGTAAAACGTGCCGGTCATGCCGAACAGTGCATGATTGGAACTGCTCCAGCCATGCAGTTGCGCCATCCCGATCACTGCTTCGATGAGTCCGGTCGTAACGATGAGAAACAGAAACACTTTTCTAAGTTCTGCAAAACTGTTCAATGCCACACGCAGGATAAACCATACGATAATCAGTTGCGCTCCGAACAGAAGCTTTTCGGGTTCCGGATCAAGCTGCCAACGATACGTGACAAGTGTGACTGCGGTGAACAGCAGCAACAGAACATCTGCCATTGTTAACTGCAGCGCCCTGCATTTCCTGCTGACCAGCAGCGGAACAGCGCCAACAGCCAGAAACGCCGAAGCCGCATGAAAATGGAACACCTTTGCCATCACCAGTCCGTTGGCCAGCATCCTGTCTTCTGCCAGCGGTGTACATAGCAGCAGCATTCCGGTCAAGGCTATCGGCAGCATTCTCCAGTCGTATGTAAATCTTGCCGCTCCCATCATTTGACACGTTTCATGAACCGTTCCGTTTGCCATCGGCCGCTGTAGGGATCGATAGATTTCCATATCAACGTAGCTTGGCCGACAATATATTCTTCGGGCAACATTCCCCAGTACCGCGAATCCTGCGAGTTGGCGCAATTGTCGCCTGCCATGAAGTAATAGCTCTTCAGAAACCGGTAATGCGTTATCGGACGTTTCCCGACAAACACCGTTGAATCTTTATAAGTCACCGTTGCCTTCTGTTCCCAGGCAATCAGCTTCCGGTAGAGAACAAAGTTTTTCCGGTCCATCCTGATTACCCTTCCCGCTTTGGGAACATACAGCGGTCCGAACCGTTTGATGTTCCAGTTCAATGTCGAATCGTAAGGGAAGCAGAGATATACCGCTTTGTCGAATGTTGAATCCGGCTGCCGTCCGATCATACTTTCTTCCATTACGTTACCCAGTGGCGTGGATATATTGTTTACGCTGTATTTGCCGTCAATGATTCTAAAAGTGTCGCCCGGCAGAGCCACGCAGCGCTTGACGAAATATTTCATCACATCCATCTCTATGCGGCTCCACATTTTCGGATGCGGGAAGTTGAACACCAGCACATCGTTCCTCCGTATGGCTCTGAATCCCGGCAACCGGTGTATTGTCACCTGTTCGCCATTGACCGATCTGAAGATATCAAACACCCTGGCTCCAATCACCAGCTTGTTCACCAGCACGCAGTCGCCTGCCTGCAGTTCCGGTTCCATCGAATCCGACGGGATGCGGAACGACGAGAACACAAACACCTGCAGCAACAGCCAGAGGCAAATCATGACAAACACTGCTATGATCAGATTCATGAGCCAATCGATGATGTTATTTAGAAGTCGCACGTCCTTAATTAAATAACTAACATTTAAATTTTGAATCTAATAATTTTGAAATCGGGAGTTGAAGCAAGTAGATATACATCATTGGAAAGATTATCACCTGCAATTCTGACAATCGCAAATGGAAAATTGTAAATCTTCAGCAGATTCAAATCGTAATCATAAACGAATACAGAATGAGTTGAAGAAATTTGTTTGTCAGCATATATTTGTTTATCCAATGCTTCTTCGTATTCTTTATCCGACTGAACAGCTACAATATAGTCTTTTGTCATATCAAAATCGCGTGTGCCAAAAGGCGTACTTTTGGATAAAAGAATTTTCCCATTTTCCCGAGTATGCTTTATGCCGTTTTCTGTTTCTCTGATAAGTTTGATCTTGGAATTTGATAAATCGTAAGTGGCCATATATAAGAAGTTAATGGGGCAGTACACTAGTATTTTTCGTTTGCTGTTATAACGAATGTTCCCTTTGAAAAGCTCATATCCGTTTGTACAAGATTCGTTAATGGGGCGATGACCGAAATGTGTGGCTTGATATTTGCATTGGAGTTTGAAAGGTATTTCCTTTCCCGGATAAAGATAAACCAGCGTAGAATCGTTGATTGCCGCAATACGAGTCCAATTGCCTCCACCCAGAAAGGCAGTCGGCGTTCCTTTAAGAGTATCTCCCGAAGGTTTATATATAATGGCCAAGCGACTTCCCAGATCCTTAATCATGAGCCCTCCATCTGGTAATAAAGTAGGTGTTGGACGGTTGAATTCTTCAGGTCCACTGCCTTTGTTGGCAAAACTATAAAGTTCTTTCCCCGTTTTTTCGTCATACATGTGCATGAAAAGCAATGAATTTAGTGCATCTTCCCAAAATATTTTTCCATCTTGATAAAGTAGTCTGCCTGGAAGTGTCGGATAGATATCGTTAGTCACTGTGTAGTATTTCACATTCGAGATCCTTTCTACTTTTATTGTTTTCTTGTGGCTGCATGCCAAAAATATGAAAACAAAAAATATAAAATACAACCGATATTTTATAAAAGTAATATTAACTATTATTGATTTATACATCTTGATAAAATATATTTTGTTAATATTTAACCTTTGTGATTAATATTTATAGAATTATTTTTAATATCTCATACCATTACAAAGACATTATTATTAGCGTATTACCACCAGACCTGTTTACCATGTTCGTAGGTAAAGATGCGTTCTTCGTTGCCTTTTGTACAATTATGCACACGAAGGACAGCATTCTTAGGCACCTGACTGAACACCAGACGATGATCTTTCCCTATCCGTTTCCCCAGCGAAATCCATTTCCGATTCCAATAGAACAATTCGTACGTCTCTCCATTGACAATACGGTTGTCGTCGCTTCTCGGATAATAAGTTACATGATTAAAATGCACAGGCTTGCCAAAATCGATAGCAATATATTGTTCCTTCACATCTGAACTGTTTTCAAAATAGCTTATGCGATCGTTATCCATTGCATTCTTAATGCTTGTACCACCTGTACCCGGATTTCCGAGAAGCTTTCCAGTTAGTTTTTTTTCTGTGCCATTAATAAAGTTAGTTACTTGGATATCACCCACATTAAAAAAATCTATTCCTTTAAAATTGCAGATCAAATAACGATATGCCTTTGTACCTTTTAACTCAAAACTATTTTCATAATAAGGAATCTCATCTATTTTATACACTGTCAGACTGTCGGAAAAGTCAGATTTGTTGGCTACCTGAAAACGCGTACCCAACATACTTGCAGCCCTATATATCTGGACACTTCTATAAGGATATTTACTGTAAATATTGACGTTTTCTTTCTGTCCTTCCGGCAGATTATTCACTATTTTTAAAGTTCCTTCTGAAGTAAGTATCACAGGATACCCGGCTGTAATAACGGTTCCATTGCGATAATAAGCCGGGAGATAAAGAATATTCACTCCCACTTTTTTAAACAAAGCTTTCTTCCCTTTCCTTTTCGTATAGCATACCGGTACCCAGCCTTGAAACGGATCAAAACAACAGAGATAGACATATTTACTATCGGCATAATTATCCCAAAGATCAACTGTGATGTCTTTACATTTCACATACTTGTCGGTAATATCTTCTAGTCCCGGGTTCTTAAAAAAGTTCGGAGCTATTTCTGAAGAAAGATATGACAGATTATTCTGCTGTATTTCATAATTTACGCGATATACTTTTGGAATATAGCGTTTATACTGTATATAGATATCTTCGGGTATTCCTTTATAGGAAGGAATGTAATGATAATCCCAGAAGGTTCCTGAAATAACAGTATCTCTAATATTTAGAAAAGGACTCTGCTTATTGTCAAGCAACCTCAAATGACTGTTTTTTGTAATCACTTCAGTCCAAAAATGCGGAGAGTTTGAATTACCCCAGCATGGAATTTCATTTAATACGGCCGGAATACCTACAGAACGTAGTGCAGCAATTTTATATATATTACCTTCCAGACAAGTACCAAACTGAGATCGGGCAATATTATTGAAAGTGGTAGGTAACAGAAACGGATACACTTTTGTAAAAATAGTCCATCTTGCCCAGAAAGTAGAATCCAAATTTTGTGAAAGCCTATTGGCCACTTTTAGATAACTGTTTGTATTCATGTCTTTCTCAAGACTCTTATATTTTTCGCTGAAATAGATATCAGATTCTTTTCCATAACAGTTTTCTGTTGTGTAGGGGAGAATATATTTACAGAAAGTTCCAAAATCGATATTTCTAGACCATGGATGTTGTTTCCACGTGCTAAAAGCATAATCAATATGTTTAATTAAGTAATCAGCACTAATAACTTTTAAATCAGATTGAAAAGAAGGCATAGTTCTAGTATTAGGATGAAGAGAATGAATGCTGTCACAGATAGCCATTTCAATATCCTTCTTATAAATACCGTATTTATCAAAGTGCTTAATTAATGCATCGTAATAGGGTTGATTTTCAGATATAGAAGCACTGTCCAACGTCTTTTTTCCAATCATGTTACGTATGAGGAACCGGGCAGCTTCCTGCCTTTCCGGATCAGATTTGTAGTGCTGAATAACAAATTCCAGATTTACTATATTACCAGCTGATAATTGCAATGCATAGGTAAGCTGTTTATTATTTTTTAAAATACAAGAATTAAATGAGATACATAATAAAAAAAATGCACATCTAATTATATTAAATTTACTTTTCCGATTTTTGATTTTCAAAATAATATACATATATTTTATCAATTCAATTACATTATTATAATAAATGGACACATTACATTATTAACTAATTATTTCAATTTCAAAAACAAAAGAATTGGATTTTGATCATCATTAGTATATTTGATAGATTGCTTAATTATATTCACATCATTATATTTCAATTTTTTTTCTGCATAATCTACAATATCGGCAGATTGTACAGGAATTATGAGCTTATTATTATCTTGTATAAATAAAGGTCTTGATGTTAATGTAATCGGATAACCCATCAAATTAACATCATCATTAATATTGGTAAAATCATTAATATTATTATTGTTTTTTGATATCAATGACAAATGACATAATTTCTTGTAATAATAAGAAAATATAAAATTATTATTAGTTTCACCGAATAATACTGTACCATAAGCATAATCACTTTTAAATAATGTTTGAAAGAATATCATTACATTATCATACTCCTTATCAAAAAAATCACTTGGTATATTTTTTTTATTGATATTAACATAGTATTTTGATTTTATTATATCGGAAGATATTTGATATATTGTATCATTAAAAATATCAAAGAAAAATCCACTTTTACTATTACTATTGTAATTAAAATGATTTGTAGATTTTACGAACAAATATTTAGATTTACTATTATTTATTCTTATATAATTTTTGGCTATATTTTTAGTCGATAAATTCAACATTTTTAGCTGAAAATTATTATCTCCATCGGTTTCATTTCCAGTATATAGTAACATTGTATTATTTGTCAATAAACATATATTACTAATCCAAAAATTCAATTTTATCTCATTTTCTAAAATTCCATTCCATGAATAATTACATAGACGTTTATCTTTTCTACTAAGTATCCATACTTTATCGTTTGAACATATTTGAAAATCTGTAATGCTTGTATATTCATCTGGACCTGTTCCGATTTTATTAATTTTACTAATAAAGTATCCTTTATCATTAAACTTGAATAATGTTCTACCATCACTAATGTATATATAATTATTTTCACAAAGTATTTTTTTTATTTCACCAATCAAAATACTATCATTAGTTTCAAGTGGTATAATCTCACTTGAAGATGCAATTTTTGATAAAGTTATATTACTATCATCGAAACTATTATTAATTGATAACTCTTTTATCGATGTATTGTTACTTGTATTACATGCAAGACAAATAATCAACAATATGGGAATATATATATATTTCATTTTATTTAAAATCTATTTATAATAATATGAGACAAAATAGAATTGTCTCATATTATTAAAATTATTAATCACAAAAAGAACTTGGACATAAAGCCGCAGAGCAGGTTCTTTCCGAACCGGTACAGCAACAAAATAGAGATCCATCTGTACTCCCATATAGAGTTCCGTACCCGTCACCTTCTCCATTTGCCAATGCTTCAATGTTAGCCATAGCAAGAGCAGAAGCAGTAATTGTTTCTCCTGTTTTCTGCTGGAAATTCCAGCCTATAAATGTAGCTAATACTATAGTAAAAGTTACAAGATAAATTTTCTTTTTCATAAAAAATTAATTTACTAATTGATATAAAATAACTTTTGTTACGCTATTCAGCAAAACTATTAAAAATGCCATTTGTATTTCTTAAGTATTTTTGATTCCTCCTTCCGTTCTTTGTAGAACGTTTCCTGTTATTGTTATGACTATTGGTCTATTTGTATTACATCTGACAGCTACCGTTTTATTGAAAAAACCGGTTTCTTCCGGCGTCATCTTAATTTGTATTTTAAGAGTATCGCCAGGCTGTGCAGGAGTTTTGTCGTATCTGACTGTTGTGCAGCCGCATGAAGTGTTTACATCCACTATAATAAGTGGAGCTTTACCTGTATTTCTGATTCCAATTATTGTTGTCTTTGATTCTGACTTATGGAACATTCCAAAATTAATATGATCGTTTATGACTTCAGCTGTTGTCGATGCCACATTAAAAGCAGGACTACTTTTCCCCGTAAGCAGCTTAAGATACATATCCTTCACTAATGGATTATGTATCGGATTTCCAATAACAGTAACCTTATTATCTTCATCCAATAAAAAAGTTTGAAACATTAATTCTGACGGAAATTTATTAAGTCTATTGAGTCCGTCATTTCTATCAATACAAACAGGTGTGTCAAATCTATCACGTCGCAAAATATATTGGAGTTCTTTTTTGTCTTTCGATTGGAAGAAGAAAAGGTAAGGTATTTGCTTTCCTGTTAGAGAGTCAGTATAAGCAATTAACTCTTTCCACTTTGGCAGTTGCAATTTGCAGCTGGTACATCCCACAGAATCTACATATATCAATACTTTATATTTAGACTTAGGAATCTTATAGTCTAATGTATCAGTGGCGTAGCGTGTGAATATGGGATTCTTTGGAAATATGATCTCTTTTCCTTCCCATTCGTTGACTAAGCGGGTGATACGTTCTTTGTTACTTTCTTTGCAGGAAGGAAGTAATAGCAAAAGTGTGATAATCAGGTATAGATGTTTCATGTTCATATTTTGTATTTTATTATCGGTTGATTGCTTTCCACACACGTGGCAATCATTGTATGTGTTTTTTCATCCACATCAATACCACATACAGGATGGTCTAAAACACATTGGCGTACCAATTTGCCATTAAAATTGAAAATATAAAGATTCCGTCCACCATCCTCAGAATGCTTGCCTTGCTGAAGTCTACGTCCTATATCTTTAAATGATGTTCCCTGAAATATTGTATAGATATAATGCTCTGTTACTTTCACATCAAGAAATCCCATTATACCGTCAGGAATGGCATGATTGCCCGATGTGCTAAATTGCGGTTCACCATTCGGACCGAAAAAGGTGAAATGGAAGTTCGTTTTTAGATTATAGATCTCCAGTACTTCGCCTAACTGTGTAACCATCGCATAGATGCCGTTTCTCGGATTATAATCGGTAAAGCTGCGCCAAGCCTGTGCCAATGCGGGCTGATTGACATTTTTGTGCGTACTGGTACAAGGTATCTTGCCGATGCTTTTAATAGGTATACCATTGTGGGCAACCTTTAAAAATCGACAGTCGCCCATGTATCCGGGAACGAGAAAACATGAATCTGTCCGATAAAAATCTAATGTACGTACCAGGTTTTTATCCAGAGTTATCGTTTCTTTCAAGACAACCGATTTTTTGGGGGGAATGATCGCCCATCTGCGTATTTCCATCCGGTTGGCATCCAAAGTCCAAATGGAATCCAACGAATCGAACTGGAACTTGTCTGCCGACAGCATCTCGTCGGGCGCTTCTCCATGTTTGCCAAAAGCAGCTATCGGTTTCCAGGCTGGGTAGGTAAATGCTTGGAAATAGCAACTGTCGCAATGAAGATCCATGACTACGGCAACACTATCTTTCACTGCTACCCTAAATGGATAACGAATGAAAACAGGTTCCGTAGAAATAGATTCGCCATGCAACATATTTGCTTTAGAAATTGTAGCATGCTGTTGCGTTTGGGGCGAATGGCTACAAGCTATCAGACCGCTCACAAATAATAATATGTAGACGTAGCGTTGCATGAATTAATTTATCTTAGATTGGGAAAAATCATATCTACTTTTAATCCGTTGCAATCTAAATTTCCAACGCCATAACATCTTATATGGTTATTCCATTCGGTTTCTGCTAAAGCATTAATATTCTCAAGAGCCAGTTGATTCACTGTAGACTTTTTTGCATCAGTATAAAAATAAAACGAGATACTAGCTAAACAAATAACTGCGATAACAAATTTTACTACTTTCTTCATGTTGAATATTTTTTTTACAAATATATATCAGACATCTTTTGTTTTACGTTCAGAAAAATATCATGTTCATTATTTACTTGACAAATAATATGTTAAATGCGAAGAAATAAGAAAAATGTAAGATTCTATGCCATATAACACTGTCGATTTTTTAATCTTCATCAGAAGTGTAAAGAAGAAATTCCTCTAATTATTCTACTTTTGCAATATGTTAATGTAAAAAAGAGATGGAAAAGAAACAGTTGGAATCAACTTTGTATAAGAAATGGCAATTGTCTCGATAGTCTTTTCAAAAAGAATTATTAGCTCATCATCTGCCACTAAAATCAGCTGTAAGTGCATTTTATCCATCATAATTAATTATCTTTTCAATTTAATTAGACAAATCACAGGATTTTCATCCTCACTCCTTTTTTTTGCAATATCATACAATGGATTATCTTTACTTATATATTTGATAGAATGCTCATCTAATTGTACCTCTCCAATTATATATTCATCGTTTGCTCCGATAGGAACAATGTAAGCACCTAAATTTAATAATTTGAAATAATCTGCTATTGAATAGATATACCCGGTTTTCAAAAGTTTATTATAGAAAGCAATATAAGGCTGATTATTCTTATTCAAGGATAAAACTAGTAATTCCTTGGTCTCTTTAATGCTATAACAGGTTATGTATTCAGAATTATGTAGCGAATTCGTATAATCTTGATTATTACCTGCCACATGTTGTAAGTATTCTACAGTTGGAAATTTAAAAGAAGCAATATTGATTTTGTATGTTTGCTTCAATTCATTGTTTTCAATTCTATACACATACGGAAATAATTGATGATAAATAAAAATTGTTTGATTACATCGATACAATCCGGATTTCCCGGAAATACCCTCTGAGAAATTACTAATAAAACCTGCTTTATAAAACTCCTTTTCACTTTTTAATGACAAAGAATCGGTCCTCATTACATAATATGAATTTTTAGATTTGTATCTTTTCTTAAATCCCGAATTACTAAAAAAATATATTTTACCATCATTTGAAAATAAAAAAGATTGGTAAGAAAAAGAGGTTTTCTTAGCATATAGGAAATGATAGTCATTTAAATCATAAAATAATATCCTTCCCGCATCCCTGTCGCTTATAGCTATTTTTCTTCCCTTTGTGTCAATATCAAAATCGAAAATACGACTATACTGATTTGGCCCTGCACCATGCTCTCCGATTTTAGTAATAAAGCGTCCCTTTAAATCAAAGACAAATAATGAATTGGAATAATATTTATCTTCTATAAATAGTCGATTACCTACTAATTGTATTGACGCAATTTGTCCAATAATACAATCTTTATTAGTCATTAAATTAATATATTTAATGACTAAATCATGTTTAAATAAAGATTTTTCTCTCGTAAAATTAATTGTTTCAAACTCTTTATTTTTGTTTTCTGTTGAGCATGATAATAAAACAAATAAAACTAAGAGTATTTCTATTATACGACTTTCTATTTTCATAAGTACATATTTAATTAATTCAAATTTAACCTCATACATTATTTAATAATACATATTGTAGCATGCTGTTGCGTTTGGGGCGAATGGCTACAAGCTATCAGACCGCTCACTAATAATAATATGTAGACGTAGCGTTGCATGAATTAATTTATCTTAGATTGGGAAAAATCATATCTACTTTTAATCCGTTGCAATCTAAATTTCCAACGCCATAACATCTTATATGGTTATTCCATTCGGTTTCTGCTAAAGCATTAATATTCTCAAGAGCCAGTTGATTCACTGTAGACTTTTTTGCATCAGTATAAAAATAAAACGAGATACTAGCTAAACAAATAACTGCGATAACAAATTTTACTACTTTCTTCATGTTGAATATTTTTTTTACAAATATATATCAGACATCTTTTGTTTTACGTTCAGAAAAATATCATGTTCATTATTTACTTGACAAACAATATGTTAAATGCGAAGAAATAAGAAAAATGTAAGATTCTATGCCATATAACACTGTCGATTTTTTAATCTTCATCAGAAGTGTAAAGAAGAAATTCCTCTAATTATTCTACTTTTGCAATATGTTAATGTAAAAAAGAGATGGAAAAGAAACAGTTGGAATCAACTTTGTATAAGAAATGGCCAATTATAGTTATATGCTGTGTCATTGTAACGGTATTATGCGTGTCTGTGGTTCATGATAATTATTTGTTGCAACGCAAATACGTGATTTCTTTGGCTGGCAATTCTTTTAAAGAAGCTTTGACTTCAGAAAAGGTCAGGGCTTTTAAAGATGTACCGGTTTATACTTACTACAATCCTCAAAAAGCCACTAACGACCTTCCTTTTGAGGAAAAATCGAATTACTGCGATCAAATATATGTTTCTAAGTATGACATGAACAGACACTGCCTCGATAGTCTTTTTCAAAAAGAATTATTAGCTCATCATCTGCCACTAAAATCAGCTGTAAGTGCATTTTATCAATCAAAGATGCATTATAGTTGCCCGGATAAAGCGTTTTATCATAAAGCGGTCGCTTTAGCTCCTGTTGTTTATCGAATGGATTATGACCCTAAGAATTATATAGAATTGCGAGGGTATATTCGGCTACCGAGCTGGTTTATTCTGCAGCGAATGTCGATATTTTATACTTCGGTTATTATTTGGATATTGTTGATGGCGGCTATTATCGGTGGCTTCCTATTGTGGAACAAAAGGAAACAGAAAAAACTGCAAGAGAAACATACGGCACTTAAAGCAAAAATTGTGGAATGGACGGTGCTGCCTAACGGAGTTGCATTCGATCGGATAACCGGAATGCTGAAGTATGAGGATAGAACAACGCAACTGGTTCGGAATCAGTTAAAACTTTTCTGTTTGTTTTTGGATAGTTCTAACCATTTTGTGAGCTATAAAACAATCAATTCGATAGTTTTGAAACGTAAAACGGAGACGGACCTGACAAATAGCGATAGAAACGCTATTTATGGAACAATCAGTCGTTTGAAGATCTCTTTCGAAGGGTTTCCTCCTTTTAGAATTATAACGGTAGACCAGAAGGGTTATCGCTTGGAGTTTAACGACGAAAACAGCGACTACCAGATATGAAAGGCATCGAAAAGTATGATGTTGGCCTATCTCCATTTTGGACAGTCATTAAGCAGTCATTCCCATACCGGCATTATCTTGATATTCAGCATGCAACTTCCTTATGATAATATCTGTCTCCCTATATATTATATAATAAGATGTAGCGTGTTCAAGAAATATCCTTTGTTCATGAATTAATGAACATGGCTCAAAATTTAAACATGCATATCACCGGATTACTGTCTTCGGCTGTGTTTGAAACTAATTTCTTAAGAGCATTATCTGTCAATGCTGTGTTTTGCTTTATCTCCGAGCTTTTCAAGACAGAGATAAATTCGTCATTATGTATGCCCGAAATCTGAAAATAGTCAATGCCATCACCGGTTTTATTATACTCTTTTCTAAACACATAAAAGCCATTATTCTTCTTTTTATCATATAGTCCCAAATAGCAGCGCCTTCCAACATTAAAAGTTGAAACCAGAAGATTATGGGTTTCAAATATCTGCGACGAATAGACATAATGCATACATAACACAAAACCGTTCTTGTCCGAACGAATTTAATTAACATCTCTTTATCTCATCCTTCATGCTCAAAAATCTCATTTTCTTGAGCACGTTACTACCTTCATGCTCAAAAATCACGTTTTTTTGAGCACGTTATCACTTTCATGCCCAAAACAGCCTCTTTTTAATCATGTTGAAGTCACTATTGTGTCAGTTTCATTGTGATACTCTCCTTTTGACACGAAAAGATTTGCCAAAGCTATATTTACATAATAATTTTCTTTTCCTCTTTTTACTTTTACCAGTAATCCCATATTAACAATATCCTCAAGGTATTTTGTTGCTGTATTCCTAGAAACGAGCAAATCTCTTTGCATGAATTCTATCTTCGTGTATGGGTGAAAGAATAAATTATTTAATAATTCATGTTTGTATTTCCTTCCAAAAATTGGGCGCAATTTACCTTTATATAATGACATAAGTTCCGATATAGCCTTAATTAAATTAATGGTATATTCAGATGTTTCTTCTATACCCCTTAACATAAATAATATCCAGTTCTCCCATTCCTTAGAATTTTCTGTATTTTTATCACGGACAGCTTGTAATAATCTATAATATTCATCCTTATAATGTGTAACATAACGGCTCAAATAAAGTATAGGCAAGTCGAGCAATCCAGTATAAACCAAATACAAAATATTGAGAATACGTCCAGTTCTACCATTGCCATCACCAAAAGGATGGATACTTTCAAACTGATGATGGATAATGGACATCTTTATAAGTGGATCAAAATCACAAAGAGAATCATCATTAATAAAGCGTTCTAGATTATTCATATATTTGATAATCTCATTTATATCCTGAGGAGGCGTATAAACAACTTGTCCATTTGCACTGCTTTTTAATGTAGTACCAGGTACAGTTCGAAAACCTTCATTATTATTAATCAGAATTTGCTGTATATCTTTGATAATATTGTTCGTTAAAATATGCTTGTTCCTTACGGCGGCGAAACCATACATAATAGATTCTCTATATTTAAGAACTTCTTTTGTAGCCGCATTTATACTAGAAATCTGTTCCTCAAGGCCCGCTCTATATAAATCATCCTGTGTAGTAACAATATTTTCAACAGCAGAACTGTCTTTCGCTTCTTGCAGAGTCAGACTGCTGATCAGAATATTCTCGTTAGGGATAGTTCTTGCCACACCTTTCAATTCAGCAAGCTTTTGATTAGACTTGTTGACCTGTTTTAATATTGCCTTCGTCTCCAGATCGTATGGCAATGGTAAATTGGGTATGATGTATTTTTCCATATTTTTTTCAATCAACACGAATTTTACTTGATTGACATTTGCATATCTTCAGACCTTGCTGTCCGGGTGTAAAAATAATGAATTGTTTTCACTCAATGAACAATTCATCAGGTTTTCTACATGTATTCCATAAAAGTTATCAAACTGCTGCAAGCAGCAATGAACTCCAGTAAAACAAATGAGATGAACAACATTTTTATAGAAGTTGCTCTTGCCTCGGATATGTATGAGATTATCTTTTTCATGGTGACTAATTTATAATGTCACAAAGATATACTAAACATTCGTCATTCATTCAGCCAAACTATGTTTTTCTCGTAAAAAATGTTTTTAGCCATATTTCTCAATTTTCTCAAAATGTTTTTGGCCGTATTCTGCAATTTTCTCAAAATGTTCGTGGAGAATTGTACCGACTCTATTAAAGTAGACACTAAAAAGTATATACTTCTGAGTGTAAAAGTATATACTTTCGATATGTAAAAGTATATACTCTTGATATATAAAAGTATATACTTTCAGGGTGCAAAAGTATATACTTTCTAATATAATAGTCAGTACTTCCAAACAGGGTCGCCATTTCATTCGGACGAAAGTTCCAATTCATTCGAATGCGCGGTTCGTTTGACATATGTCAAATGAATCATTCATTCGAATGAAATGGTTCGTGCATTCGAATGTTTTTGGAGATTGATCCGAATGTTTTCCAAAGAGGATTCTGATGAATACAATCTTTTATCTGAATGTAAAAACGAGAGTTTCAGCGGATAACCACAAGCATTGATTAATAGAGGCTACGTGATTCGGAAATATCCGGAAACTCTGAGTAGGTATCCAACTATTTGATTATCAAGTAAAAAAGGCAGAAAGTATAACAAACTAATCTTCTGAACCTTATGTCACTTTGCCCTATCCCAAAAAAGAATCCCTTCACACGATATAGCTGATTAGCAGCGAGTTCGTGTGAAGGGAAACATTGACTAAAGTCCTAGGAGAGCGATGTATAAAGCCATCACCACCTAAGCATTTATCTGATTATTAACTGTTTACTTGATACCTAATTTTGATTTGATAGCCTTAGGCAGTGCATTTTTATGAACCAGGATATTCATCGTCTTATAAGCAACGAATGCCTCAGAAGCATACCAGATACCTTTGTACTTGGTTTCTGTTCCCCAAGAATTCTTTACCATATAGAACTTTTTACCGTTCTGATCTTTAGCGATACCATAAATCTGCATACCATGATCGTCGGTCGTTTCGTAGTTGTCATAACCTTTCTGACGCATTTCCTGAGTGATTGCCAGCTCTTTGCAACCCGGCTGTTTAATCAGTTTAGCCAATTCCTCATCTTTTTCTTTCTTGCTCAATCCAACCCATTTTGCCTGATCGGAACCCGAAGTCTCCATCGATTTTACATCTGGAACGATTGCAATGCCATCGCGTGTAAAGCCTTTTTCGCTTACATCAGCACCCCAAGCAATGGTATAACCATTGTTGATAGCATTATCGAACACTTCCATCAACTCATTGAGCGGCAGATTGTAAGAATCAGCCCAACGCCAGTTGTCTTCCACTTCAATCGGAAAAGCGGTATAGAAAGGATGATGTGTGTAAGAAGTCAACGATACATAATCGTCCATATCCAAACCCAACTCCTTAGCAAAAGTCTGCGGCGTATAATCTTTTCCATTATAAGTGAACGATTCCGGAATCTGTCCGAGATAAGAATCGATGATTCCATTATAGCCTTTCATCCATGCGGTAGAAAGTTTGCCATTCGGATTCTTCACAACCGTTTTCAGATACGATTCAGCCAAATCGCTGAGTTCGTTGTGGACATGGCTGTCTTCGCCATATTGCAAACCGGTCATAGCCGACTCAGGTACAATACCATAAGTCTTCCAAGCATAAACGACGTCTTCGAATGAACCACCTTGTCCGAAGTTCAGTTTACCATGAAGACGAACATATTTGTCTGCCTTATCTTTATAGGAATGATTGACAACAAACATCTCCGACAAATCATACTCGCCCTTGCCTTGACGCAACAGTTCGGATTCAAGAAATCCCAGTGTTGAAAAACACCAGCACGTTCCCGTACGATTCTGATTCTTTACTGGAGTAATCTTTAATTCTTTGACCGGAGTAAATACGTATTCCTCACTTTTTTCCTGCGCTACCACTGTGGATAACGTGAAGGCCAGTATCAAACTGGCAAGCCATAGCTTCTTCATTTTCTGTTTATTTTTATATTTAGCAATTCTGGGAGCAAAGATAATGCAAGTCGAGAGCAGAACAAAATGAACTCGTTCATTTTTTATACCGAGACGCAGATTATCTTCATATTTAAAGCAAATGTACATTATCTTTCTCAAGATATAAATTTATTCCTTACCTTTGTGGCCTCTTTATAAGGCATTTATAACACGACAAAAAATAGGAGATTTTTGTATGAAAGTTGCAATTATCGGTGCCGGTAATATTGGTGGAGCTATTGCCAAAGGTTTGATTAAAAGCCAGAAAGTTAGCGCATCTGATATTACGTGCACCACACTAACCCAAGAGACATTAGACAGACTAAAAGCTGCTAATGCAGAAATCAACACAACGCTCAACAATGTTGAAGCCGTAAAAGATGCGGACATAATCATGATCGCCGTAAAACCATGGCATGTTGAAAAGGTGATTGACCAGATCAGAGACAAAGTCAATTACGAAAAACAAATCATCGTTTCGATTGCTGCCGGAGTCACCTTCGATCTGCTCAACGCTTATCTGACAAAAGATACAGATACGCATAACGACCATGTAGCCCCGACCATCTTCCGCGTGATTCCAAACACAGCCATCGAAGTGCTTAGCAGTATGACTTTCGTAGCAGCCTACAATGCATCACAAGAACAGAAAGATTTGATTCTCGACATGTTCAACGCACTGGGTTGCAGCATGCTTATCGAAGAACGCCTGATGCCAGCCGGTACAGCACTGGCTTCTAGCGGGATAGCTTACGCATTGCGTTATATCAGGGCGTCAATTGAAGGCGGTGTCGAACTGGGCTTCTATCCGAAGCAGGCACAAGAGATTGTAGTTCACACGGTTAAAGGAGCTGTCGATCTGCTGTTGGCAAACCTATCCAGTCCGGAAGTTGAAATCGATAAGGTGACAACGCCAGGCGGTATCACCATCCGCGGATTGAATGAGATGGAAGTTTCAGGATTCACCTCATCTGTCATTCGAGGTCTGAAAACAGGAAAGTAAAAACGCATATATATATAAACATCAAAGCCTCCGGCAGCAGTTCATTCCGCTTGCCGGAGGCTTTGTATTATAAGAGAATAGCCATAAATGCGCTATCAACGGTCACTACCATTTACAGCATTGATCAATTCTTTTTCAAAAGATCTCTTATTTCTGTAAGTAACTGTACGTCAGCTGGTGGAGCAGGTGGTGTTGCCGGTTCTTCCTTCTTTTTGCGAGAAAGCGCATTGACGCCTTTAATCAACAAGAAGATGGCGAAAGCGACAATAATGAAATCGATAGTCACCTGAATAAATGTACCATAATTGATGGCTACTTCAGGCGTAACTACCTTGTCGCCTTGCATTACAGCATCTTTGAGAACAACCTTCAAATCCGTAAAATTCATGCCGCCAACAAGCAGACCTACTGCCGGCATAATAATATCACCGACCAATGAAGACACGATTTTTCCAAAAGCGGCACCGATAATGATACCTACAGCCATGTCGATCACGTTGCCGCGCATGGCGAAATCCTTGAACTCTTTTAATATGTTTCCCATAATAACCTGTTTAATAATCTGACCACAAATATAGGTATAATGTTTTTAAAAAGACATTTTTGGTTACACAAAATCATTATAGTAAACTTTTAGCAATCATTCTGTGTTTTATTCTTACCTTTGACGAATTATTTAAATAAGATACAGCAATGAACGAAGACGAACAAATAAAGCAGATTGCAGAACGACTTGTCGGATTGCGAGATGCTATTGGTATAAAGCCTGAAGAGATTGCCAAAGTGTGCGACCTCACAACAGAGCAATATCTTGAACTTGAAAAAGGTGATAAAGACATTTCAGTAAGTATGCTGCATAAGATTTCGCAAGCATACGGCATTGAACTGACCACCCTTATGTTCGGTGAAGAACCGAAAATGAGCAGTTATTTTGTGACACGCAAAGGAAAAGGAACTGCTGTTGAACGCACAAAAGCATACAAGTATCAATCTTTGGCTGCCGGTTTTGCCGGACGTAAAAGCGACCCGTTCCTGGTTACCGTTCACCCGACATCCGATGAGACTCCTATTTATCTCAATTCACATGCCGGACAAGAGTTCGAAATGGTACTGAGCGGACGGATGTTGATAAAAATCAATAACAAAGAACTTATTCTTGAGGAAGGCGACAGCATCTACTTCAACTCTGAACTGCCTCACGGCATGAAAGCACTTGACGGTGAGAAAGTCGTATTCCTTGCAATCATCTTATAAAAAGACAATAGACATACATAATAATCATGTTAGAAAGATTTGTGGAACAGACGACATTCGTGTCGCAAGAAGATTTTATCAAACACTTAAAGATAAAAACCCCGGAGAACTTTAACTTCGGATATGACGTAGTAGACGCATGGGCGAAAGAAGACCCTAACAAAATAGCCCTCTGCTGGACCAATGATCAAGGTGCACATATCGACTTCACTTTTGCCGACATGAAAAAATACACCGACCAGACTGCCTCCTATTTTCAATCATTAGGTATTGAACATGGAGATATGGTGATGCTTATCCTCAAACGCAGATATGAGTTCTGGTTTTCTATCATCGCACTTCACAAAATAGGTGCTGTAGCCATTCCAGCCACACACTTGCTGACGAAGAAAGATATCGTTTACCGCACCAATGCTGCCGACATCAAGATGATTGTTTGCGACGGTGAAGAAATCATTCTCAAACATGTAGCCGACTCGCTTGCCGACTCACCTTCTGTCAAGAAAGTAGTCTCTGTCGGACCGCTCATTCCTGAAGGATTTGATGATTTCCACAAAGGAATTGACAACGCTGCACCATTTGTTCGTCCTACACATGCCAACAGCAATGAAGATATTTCGCTGATGTATTTCACATCCGGCACAACGGGCAATCCAAAGATGGTAGCTCACGATTTTACCTACCCATTGGGACATATCGTCACCGGTTGCTTCTGGCACAATCTGCACGAAGACAGTCTGCACCTTACAATCGCCGACACCGGTTGGGGAAAAGCTGTTTGGGGAAAACTCTATGGACAGTGGATCGCCGGCGCAACCGTATTTGTATATGATCATGAGAAATTCACCCCCGCAGATATGCTGCAGATGATTCAGGATTATCATATCACTTCGCTTTGCGCACCACCAACCATCTTCCGTTTCCTGATACGCGAAGACTTGAGCAAATATGATTTGTCGTCACTCAAATATTGCACCATCGCAGGCGAAGCTTTGAATCCTGCTGTGTTCGATACATTCTACAAACTGACCGGCATCAAACTGATGGAAGGTTTCGGACAGACTGAAACGACACTGACCGTCGCTACTTTCCCATGGATGGAACCGAAACCCGGTTCGATGGGTGTTCCAAATCCGCAATATGATGTTGACTTGCTCCGTCCTGACGGAACACGCGCTGAAGATGGCGAACAGGGACAGATTGTTATTCATACCAATCACGGCAAACCACTTGGATTGTTCAAAGAATATTATCGTGACGCAGAACTGACACACGAAGCTTGGCATAATGATATTTATTATACAGGTGATGTTGCATGGCGCGATGAAGATGGTTATTTCTGGTTCGTTGGTCGTGCCGATGATGTGATCAAGAGTTCCGGCTATCGTATCGGGCCGTTCGAAGTCGAAAGTGCGCTGATGACACATCCGGCAGTCGTTGAATGTGCAATCACTGGTGTTCCTGATGAGATTCGCGGACAAGTTGTTAAAGCAACAATCGTTCTTTCCAAAGAATACAAAGACAAAGCCGGCGATGCGCTGATCAAGGAGTTGCAAGATCATGTCAAACGTACAACAGCTCCTTACAAATATCCGCGCGTAGTTGAATTCGTTGATGAGTTGCCAAAAACCATCAGCGGTAAGATTCGCCGTGTAGATATTCGCAACAAAGACAATAAATAATTCTTTTGCATAACTTTTTTAGCGCAATCCTTAAACGGATTGCGCTTTATTTATGTTTATATGTAAAATTCAAAGCTTATGAGAGTATTAGTTATTAACGGCAGTCCACGCAAAAAAGGAACTATAGCAACATTACTCCATTCCGTTGCTGATCATATTGAAGGCGCTGATGTTCATTGGTTTGATGTGAACGACTTGAATGTTCGCCCTTGCACCGGCTGTATGCGTTGCCGATCTACTGAAAGATGTATACTCCCTGAAGACGACGCGCACAAGATTGCCGAAGAAATAAAGTTGAGCGACCTGTTGGTGATGGGTACACCCGTTTATTGGGGAAACATCAGCGGACAGATGAAACTTGTTTTCGACCGGATTGTACCGACCATGATGGGTGAATCAAAACGAGGCATTCCCATCCCGCTTCATAAAGGGAAGAAAGCAGTCATCGTCACTGCATGCACAACCATCTGGCCGATAAGCGTTTTGTTTCACCAAACAACTAATGCCCTTCACGCCATGAAAGAGATTCTTCATTATTCCGGCTTCAAAGTAGTTGGCAAACTCGCTCTATCCGGCACTAAAAACAGAAGCTCCATTCCACAAAGCATACTGGACAAAGGAAAAAGATTGGGTGAGAAATTATCCTAAAATGTAAGTCGACTCTTTGGTATCTTTATGATAAGAACATATTTATCCTTATTGCCTAATGAGAATATTTCACCTTGATATCAATTTATTTCTCAAAAGTAAATCAGATAGTCTGCCAACTTCTTCAGCGATGTATATGCAATCTCAAATCAATCTTTTCTATATAACTTCATATGCCTTGGCTGGCAATAGGTTCATCATCTGTAATTACACATTTAATCTGCATGACTGTCCAATTCTATTGTTAGTTGTACTGAAAATAAATTCTCACTTGGTGTGATTGAAAGTTGGTGCTTATTGAAATACAAGAGATTAAGGCGTCGTCGAAGATTCTCGATACCGATTCCTTTTCCCATAATATCAGTTTTAACCATCTCTGGTTGAACAGAATCATAGGCTTGAAAGATCAGAAGACTTTTTGCATGATATAGACGTCACGAAAAGTTTTCTTTTTGAGACATACAGGTATCTACGTTCGAAAAAAAATAATCTGTTTAGGAGGTGGCATAACTGTGCATACCTCCTAAAACATAATTGACACCAAAATAAGTCATAAGCACAATAAGAAAAGACAATACCGTAAAGACATGAAAAAACAATGGCTTCCGAAACAAAGGCAATGATTTAGAATGTAAAGCCAATGAATAGACCAGAAGCGTTATAAGCGCCCACGTTTCTTTCGGATCCCAGCTCCAATAGCGTCCCCATGAAATATTTGCCCAGACTGCTCCAACAAAAATACCAATAGCCAAAGCAAAAATAGCCGGATATAGAATAACTTGACTTATGATTTGGAGTCGTTCTATCGGAATTCTGCTATTTTGTTTCTTAGCATAAAGAATTAAAGCGGTTACACCATTCAACATCACAAACGCGAACAACGAATAAGCCAACATAATAATTGCGACATGAATACTCAAAAGAGGCGACGATAATACCGGCATCAATTGGGTAATATGCGGATTTGATTCGCCAATCATCGAGACCATCAGAGACAATCCACATAAAAGAATGCCAAAAGGCACTAACATCGAATAGTGCTTATTCAGCAACAATGAGATACACACGATACTCCATGACATGAACTGCATCGTTTCAAAACCATTTGATAAAGGAATATGTCCACTGACAAACCAACGCAAAGCAATAACAACAGTCAAATAGAGAAAAATAGCATACAATATCATAATTGAAAGTGCAGACACGCTCCTATTAATTCGTTTACTGTCCGATAAACAGTAACAATAATACAGAAAAACGATAAATCCTACACATATACATATTACAGAGAACCACAATGTGTAATGCAACCGATTATACAACTTCTCAGCTTTAAATGCTTGAGTAGAAGGCAAAACTCCTTTGGCATTTTTTTCCTGATATTTTTCGAACTTCTCCAATACCATGGAAACGTGCTTATAATCTTTCATGACTACCATTTCAGACAAATAGCTCAATGATTTCTTAACAAAAAACCATTCATTCCTACTCATGCTTTCAGGCAAAATATCCGCTTGTGAATACCAAACTAAATCACCATTAAAAGAATAAGGGAAGATTTTCAGCAGCTTACCCGAGTTAAAGGACGCAATAAGATTATATTTTTCATCCGCTTCCTCAATGGCACGACTGTCTTTAAAACGCTTATCATATTGAGATTTCGAAATAACATCCTCCAGTTTATATATATTCAAATCATTAGTAAAATCATTTAATGAGGCGTATTTTCCTTTTATTCCAAGCAATTGCCGAACAAAAGCACTGTTTATTTTAATCATGGGCTGTTGCTGCCATGAAGAGTAATAAAACATCCATCCAGTGAACACTTGTTCAGGTGAATACCCTTTATAAGAAGAGCTTCCATAAAGTTTGACGGTAAAATCTTTTGCCAATGTTTGCAACGGACATATACGGTCATTATACAATACACAAATATCACCAAACCGGGCAGCCAATTCTTTAGGCAATACTTTAGGCCTCATCTCAGCACGAATAGAAGTAGAAGAATACAAAAACAAAATAAAAATCGCCGCACCCCGCATTATCAAAGGACTATGTAGGAGCGTGTAAAAGCGAGAGCGGCGATTATAAAAGAAACATACAAAAGAGAGCAAAAGGAATGTGTATCCAATATATGTAATTGCAATGCCATAAGGATCATGTGCAACAAAAAGAGAAACTGAACCTTCTGTATCGTATCCTGACTGATAAAATCGATATCCACGATAAGTAAAAATTCTATTCATAGATACTTTACCCTCTACATTTTTGCCTTCATCAAGAATGTTAACTTCACTGACAAAATTCATAGGAGCGTGTGTCCCGGTATAATACAAAATCCGAAAATCTTTTAATTCAATTAAAAACGGCATGGAATATTTCTTACCATTATCATCTACAAAAAAAGAGACTTGTTCACCCTTAGTGACTTGCAACATACCATGTTCACTTGACATCCAAGAGACAAATGCTCCAACAAGAATAAGCACAAAAGATAAATGAATTAACCACACTGCAAGATTCTTGTGAATTTTACAAAGAAGCAGATAAACAATACCGGCGGAAGTGAGCACAGTCCATAAAATGACAAATGGCGGTGAGTCGTATACATATTCATTAACAAATGATGTACCATATATTTTCTCAAATACTGTCGCTAGAAACAACAGAATCACAATAACTCCTAAAAGGCCGAAAGCTATATATTTACATATCTTTATCATAGATGCATTTAAAAATGGGAACCGATCTAATCAAAGCAAATCGGTTCCCCACAGAAAAACTATTGACTTACGTGATTTCAAATTGATTCAATAAACTTTACTATAGCCGAACGCTCTTCTTTACTCAACTGACGGAACTTCTCGACTGAAGCACGGGCGTCGCTTTTAGTATTTCCATGCCACATAATAGCTTCAATCACGTTTCGTGCACGACAATCATGCAAACGATCGCTCGCTCCCGTGCAAATCGTCGACAATCCTCGTCCCCACAATGGAGTTGTACGACACCAACCAGTACGAATATTGTTCACCATATACAAACGATGTTGAACCATATCTGTATAAGGCCATATCTTTTGATTCGGATAGCGGGGCAACCGGCTGTCGCCATCTTTGAAGAATCCATTCGGGTCGCTATAATTGTCATCACCCGTAGTCCAAGATGGACGATGACAATAAGCACAGCCTATTTGTCGAAAGAGCTGATGTCCTTTTTGAACTGTTTCATCATCCAAATCTCGGGCAGCAGGAACTGCCAACCCTCTATGCCACACCATGAAATTGACATAATCTTCATCTTTCATCTCGATTGGCAGTTCCTTGTTCATTAAATAATTGTAGATGTCGGTCTGTACGTTACCCGTTTTGTTCCATGCAGAAAAATAAGAATAAAATTTATTTTGTACATCTTTATCTTGCGAAGCAACCTTCGCATAGGTTTTCGTCATATAATGATAGCGGCGATCACTGCGCGTTACATTCGTAATGTTCCATATAGCATTAGCTCCGGCTGCATCTTGAAGCGGACCGCGTGACAATGCATAAGTGAAACGCTTCGGATGCGTTGTCTTTCCATAAAGACTAGTCCAATTTCCATTGGCAAAAATACTCGGATTGAGAGAAACCCCTACAGCTTCTTCTTTTGCATATTGAGCTTTCAACGAATCATCAGGAATGGCATCCAGCAAACCAGTTCCATAAATACCTATTGTTGATTCCAATCGTACTTTTACACTACTGTATGGCACCGTTTTACCACCGACCTCAAGCGGGACATAATAAGCATCTTCAGGAATTGTCACTTCCGGATAAATCAATGAATATGTTTCGCCATCCGGAAATTTATTACCCCATTCATCAGTAAATGACACCCAATTAATATTGATTTTGTCTTCATTGATCGGAGCCTTGAACGGAGCAACCGCCTTTGTTTGAGGCATTCCTGTAAGAGAACTCAAGTATGTATCATTTTCATCAGTAATCACTAACAAATAACCATTTCCCCATTCATCCGCTTTGTAGCGGTCCATCCGTTTGCCATGTCCATAACCCGGATGGCAACTGATACATGCGCTTCGTACATAAAGCGGACCCAAACCACTGAATGGTTCAGTGCTTTGCGTATAAGTTCTCTCAAAGAAAAATTCTCCGTATTTGAATTTATCTCCCAAACCGGCCTTTTCGGTAGCAGGTGTCGGATCTTCATAAGCCGTCGCCGAACTATTGAATGTTGTTCCAAGTCTACCTCCGGCATACGTTTCTTCTTCAACATCAAATAAGGATGTCGTTTTTTCTTTATTTCCGCTATTGCCAGAGTCGTCATCATCACTGCACGCAAAGAAAGCGGTGCATAAAAGGCTGACGACCATTAAGCATTTTATTCTGTTTTGTTTCATATCCTCTTTTGTTTGATTTCCTTTTATTATTTATTTGGAAGAAGAAAACTCCTATTTCTTCTTTCAATAATTAATTCTTTTGCAATGCAGTTTTCACTTCGGATAATATATCATCTAAAGCCTTGCATGCATTAATAGCTTCACCTGCAGAAGTATCGGTGTAGTTATTTACAAATGGTGCTTTCATTGCCTTGATCTTTGCAAGAGCATTATCGATTGCTTTGACTGTTCTAGTATCCAAATCAGCATCAATACTTCTGATGTAAGCATGGATAGAAAGATTTTCATTACGCTGACCATCTATTCCTCCCATATATGAGTTTTGAACACTTGTTATATTATCATAAAAGTCGGTAATAGAATTATGGCTGTAAGGCGATTCGATATAGTTCACATCTTCTCCGTTATGAGGTTTACCGATTTTACTTGTTCCCACTTCATCGGAGATATCCTTGCATCCGTCGATAATAGCCTGCATTGCTGCTGTCCAGCTTGAATATGTACTTCCGGCCTGACCCGCATTAAGCATATTTTTTGAATAACTCGTGCCACTATTGAGCGTATAAGGCAAATCCAAATCTTGAATTTTGGAAACTCGGTCTTTAACTACAGCATCTTCGCCAGCCCAACTTAGTTCGAGTTGGTAACAACGATTACGCAAATCGCCTGCAACAGCAACAGCATAAATCATTTGCAAATCGGTTATTTCTGAAGCACTCTTTGGTTTGCCATCCTTAAAAAGGATATATTCAATTCCATGGAATCCCAGTAATGAATTGCCTAACTTATCGCCAGCATAAGCATCTCCGTCATTACCTGCCATAGCTTTTACTTGTTCGGCATTTTTCAATGCGGTCAACAAACCATCCAAATCGAGTGGCCAAGAATCGATATGCGGATCAATACCAAAATCTTTTGCTGCTCCGAAAAGAAAAGCTTCACTCTTTTCCCACCACATACGCGCTTCAAGAAAAGTATTACAGGCATCCTGCACATTGGCATCAGTCTTATTTGTTTTCAGATTCTCTAATTTCTTCACCAATAATTCAGTATCATCAGCTAATGTATGATAGGTTACAAGCACCGTATTATTTAAATATTGCTTGGCAATATCCTGAAACTGTGCATCTTTGGCAGAAACATCGGTTCCGCCATTATCGTTATTACTACATGCACTGAAACTACATGCCAACACTACCGAAACAACTGCCAATAAGGAAAATTTCAATACTCTATTCATTTCTATTTTTATTAAATATTATTTCGTTGTCCATCTATTTTAAGAAATATCCTGCGTAGGCGATGCCAATGGAGAAGGAAGGTTCATTGTTATACTGATTCTTCAAAAAACGCTTCGAATACTCGGCTTTAACTACAATCTCGTCCATTGGAAAATAGTTGATGCCAAGAACCATACGATGACGATCAGTCCATTGATAATCAGTTACGCCTGGTGCCGGTTTATATGAATCATAATACTCGTAGCGCCCAAAAAGATAAAGTTTCTTCTGCTGTTTACGCAAGGCCTGTATTTGCGAAAAGATATCATATCCCGCTTCAATGCCAGCAGCTACAGCCTCTTTTCCGACTAACGTATGTGGATAAGGTGACTGATTACTGTTAGAAAGAGAAGCATTGTAGGAAGAAATCATACCTGCATCGCTCAGGTGCCCGTAGTCCAGATTCCCTCGTATAATAATGTTATGATCGTTATAGATAAAATCGCATGTACTAATAGCAACTGTTCCTTTTACATTCTTGTATTTGGTAGAATTTTCATCACGTACAATATCATTCTGAAAACTGTTACCTACGTATCCGCTTATCCCTAGACGGAGACCTTTGACTGAATAATTATCAATACGGACTGCACCGGCTATATTATTTGCGACCTTAAACTCATATGCTGAAGCCGAACCTTTGTTTATCCACCCGCTATGAGTAAACATATTCGAATTGAGTGCAGGGAGCAGCATTGCTTCATAACGCCAATGGCGCGTACGACCCCAAATGCTCAACCCTGTTTCATGCCACGTACAAGGGAAAATTGTACTTTCTCCTTCAGGACGATAGACCGTAAAAAATTCATTTGGGAGATGAGCACTGTTCAGTCCTCCAACAGGAACAATAATATGACCGGCACGAATATTGAGGCTCTTACTGAATGATTTCTGAAGCCAAAACTGCTCAAACGATACCTCGCCGCCACGTTCGATTTCTTTTTCAAACTCACCTGTCTCTTCTGCTTCAATCTCTACAGCCGATTCAGTTCCACCATGTTCGAATTCAATCTCGCTGCCCATTGACCAACCTTTGCCGAAATCGTAACCAATCATGATGACAATATGTGGAAGATCGACACGCCCGTGACCTTTTGAATCTTTATAATTGTCAGCATGAGAATAACGAAACATATTATCACTATAGAAATTTCGCGAGTAAACAGCCTCACCATACCCTCCCAAAGTCAAACGGTTTATTAAGGGTGAAGTCTGATTCTCATCGAGTGATTTTTGCGTCACTGCCACATTGGTCTTGTTATCTTTGTCTTTTTCACCAGCGGCATTCATTACGCCCGTATGAAGCAGTGCAGCCAGAACAGGCATGGCAAGTATCATTATTTTCATCTATTCATATTTTTAAATTCATGCTGCAAAGGTATCCTGCCAACCAGCTCTCCGCAATCCCTAAAATTGATGAAAACAGAAAAGACCAGTAACCAATTGTAGGGAGGAACGACATTTATTATGAATAATGCAAACCTTTCCGTATGGTATTTGTTACTTTTGCGCTTCGAAAACGAATGAATAATGAATACAAAACTAAAAGGTTCGATCTGCGGCATTATTTCTGCTATCAGTTACGGCACAAATCCTCTTGGTGCGCTTTTCCTTTATGGTGCAGGAATTAATGCGAACTCTGTTCTCTTCTATCGGTTCTCGCTTGCAGCCATCGTCCTCGGAAGTTTGATGCTTTTACAAAAGAAATCTTTTGCAGTCACTGCGAAAGAACTAAGTATATTAGGGCTTTTGGGCGTGTTGTTCGGAACATCCTCGCTCTCTCTATTCAACAGTTTCCATTATATGGCGGCAGGCATAGCATCTACCATCCTTTTTGTCTATCCGGTCATGGTGGCTGTCATCATGGCTATCTTCTTCAAGGAAAAAGTTTCTATCGTCACTATTCTATCTATATTATTCGCACTGCTCGGAATAGGATTGTTATACAAAGGTGACAACGGCAGCACTTTGAGCACAATCGGTGTACTGCTGGTCATGCTTTCTTCGCTGTCGTATGCGCTGTACATTATTATTGTCAACAAGTCGTCGCTGAAAATGTCATCGATAAAACTCACTTTTTATGTCCTGTTGTTTTGCACCTTAACGATTGTTCTCAATTCATTTATAGACCATGATCAGCCACTCCAACTGCTCACGACGCCTTTTACCTGGATGTTTGCGATAATGCTTGCCCTTGTCCCGACAGTTATTTCTCTTGTACTGATGGTTATTGCCGTGCATTCCATAGGATCGACGCCAACAGCCATCATGGGCGCTTTGGAACCATTGACTGCAGTGATTATTGGAGTCGTCGTTTTCGGCGAAGCTTTCACGCTTCAACTGGCACTCGGCATCTTGATGATTTTGACAGCAGTGATGCTCATCATCGCAGGTAAATCCTTATCACCCAAAAGACTCACTACCGCCATCTCATACGCCGGACATGTAATTTTGAAATACTGGCGATGGAAATGAACTTGAAAGTATGTAAAACCATTTGTTTCCATATAATAATTGCCAAGAATCGATAAATAGTAAAACCAATCATAGTAATAATTCATGAACATACAATGTCAATTTTCTTTTGTTCCATATTACCTAGCCTTTCCCCTGAACTCTTTTCACGTCTGTCAATTATTACTAATCGATTCTTTTATAATGGTTTGAACTCGGGCTTATTGTCGGATACTATTGCCATACATTCCATTTCAATAAGCCACGAAGGGCGGCACACGGAAGCTTGCACTATGACAACGGGCAGATTCTGGAACTTGGTATTGAACAGACGTTTCACCACCGGATAATCAGATATATCTCTCAGATAAACGATGATAGAAGCGATATCATTCAGCGTAGCATTAGCTTCAGCCAGCAATGCTTCTACATTCTCCCACATACGAAGTGTCTGTTGACAGATCTGTCCGACTCCAACAACTTTTCCCTTATCATCAATACTAGCTGTCCCTGAGAGAAAGATATGTCGCCTATCGCCGTATGTCACTTCTATTCCTCTTTCAAAACTTACACCATAGATGGAGGTCGGACTCAAATGCGTCAAAGCATGAAGAAAACGAATCTGTGCGTCAGAAATACCGTCAATTGCATAGTTATCCATGGAAACTAATGTATGAATCTTTTCTCCTTTTCCCTCTATGCCGGTACTAGTGATAAAATGAGTCTTACTGGTCAATTCATGAGTTAAAAAGACATCATTGCGCGCCTTAACCATGCCGGCATAATTATTATCGACATCCTGCACATAGAACCATGTCCGAATGCAATTGTCGGCAAGTGTGCATCCAAGTTCATTCAACTGTTTGATATAACTGGTCAAAAGCAGTCGCGTCTGGACTTCAGACCCTGCACCTTCCTTGTAATTGTTGGCACTCCGCAAATGACGATAGCCATTATGTTCGGCCACATATAATCCGCAAGGCATAACTTTCGTTTTCATACCGGTTTGTAGATAGGCCAACAGCGCAACTCTCGTCCTATTCAAAGGCGGTTGTCCCACAATTGAAATAGCACAGTGATCCGTTTCCATCGCCAATAACCGATCAGCCTGATTGCTGATATCGCTCAAAAAATATCGCTTAAAGACACACGTGGTATTTCTCAATTTTCGCAGAATCAGCCATTGCAAACTGCTACGAATAGCCTCAACCTGGCCTTCAAAAGAAAGCTTGCCTTTGTTAATCTGGATCACAACCTGATATTCATCCTCGCCTGAATCAGGTGAAAAAGTGGTGTAGAATATCTCTGTACCATTATTTCTATTGATTATTCGTCTTTTCATGTTTCTTATTTTTGCTGCAAAAATATCTTCAATGCGTAAGCTTTGCAATCGCTATAAAAGGCTATTTCAGCAGATTCCAATCATAGGTTTTAGGTAGAGAGGAAAAAAACGTAACCATTTTTAGGTATTCAAAAGGATTGAATAATCAAAAAAGGGGATTGCTTAATGATGTAGACCGAAGTAATTTTGCACACAAAACAAACAGGAATGGACTTATCATTGTTATCTTTGCAAAAAAGCGACGTTATGACAAACAATACAATATATTCCGCCCGCATGAAACTGGCAGATATGATTCTTGCCGACGCAAACCTGCTGCCCATTCTCGAACGTCTGAATATCCGTTTGGGATTTGGAGATACCAATGTGAAGGAGGTATGTCAACGTTATGGTTTATCTGCCGATCTGTTCCTTATCATCTGCAACATTTATTCTTTCGAAACGTATGTGCCACATATTGATGCACTGACGAAAAAGGATATCGGGAAGATTCTTGCTTATCTGCGGACTTCGCACGAATACTACACAAAGGTATGTTTTCCGCATCTGCATGAGAACATTCATAGGATGATGGAATCATGTGACGCACTGAACAACAAAATCATCAACAAGTTTTACGACGACTACGACAACGAAGTGAATAACCATTTCGAATATGAGGAAAAAGTGGCTTTTCCATACGTGGAATCATTGCTTGCCGGAAAAAGAGATCTTGCATCAGACTACAACATCGCACAATTTGAATGCAATCACAGCAATATTGACGAGAAGCTAAATGATCTGAAGAACATAATAATCAAGTATCTTCCCGATTCCTGTTCGTCGGCAATGAATTACGAAGTGCTATCGGATATTTTCCATATCGAAAAGGATTTGCGCAAGCACACGCTGATCGAAAACAAACTGCTAATTCCACTGGTATCAAAATTGGAACACGATGAATAGAATCAAACGATACAAAATCATGCTCATTGAGCCTTCGCCTCTGATTGCTGCAGGATTGACAGAGATGATGAAGCAAACTAATGAATTTGTCATCACACATACTATCAACGATTCTTCAGGTTGCACAGAAGCCAAAATCAAAGTGGCGTCGCCGGATATTGTAATCATCGATCCGATCATGATGAACTATGCCGAACGGCAATCGGTCCGCGATTGCCTATCCATTTCTTCCAATACAGTCGTAATAGCACTGATCAGCGGAGTATATGATGAAGATGTGCTCAACTCGTTCGATGGCTGTCTGAATCTTTACGATACTTATCCGCAAATCGTGCGCAAACTGCATGATGCCATCAAGGCTGTCGACAAAGAGCCACACATTGAGCACAACGACCTCAGCAAACGCGAACGAACCATCCTAATTGCAATCGCTCAAGGCAAAAGCAACAAAGAGATTGCTGACGAATTTCATCTTTCCATCTACACCGTCCTCACACATCGCAAAAATATCTCTCATAAACTGGGAATCAAAAGTATATCCGGGCTCACTGTCTATGCCATAATGAACAAGATGATTGACATGCGGGAGATGTAAAAACCTGCGTTCAACTATTGAATTAAAAGAATGATATTTTAATATTATTGCTGTAGTTAACCTTCTAACAAACTCAGCCATTTCCTCAGGTTCCACCTGCTACTAATGTATTATTCATATTATCAGTGCATTATCTATTCTAATTGGAAAAAGCATATAAAGTGTAGTCTTTCCCTTTACCATTCATCTTGATGCTAACAAGGCGACTCTTCTGTACATCAAATATAAGGATAAATGATGAAAATACAAGTCTCTTTTTAGCCGTGACTTCAGGAGAGATAGTTATGACATTGCCATTCCTCATCATTACAGTGCCTTTACTGTCAGCTTTACTGATGTTTCCATCACCTCCAGAAAGCAGGTTATCAACAACACGCTGAAGGACTCCAAAAAGAATTGCCGTTTCACCCTTTGCTACACTGCTGTGACTGCCTCGAACGATGGTGTAAGTAGATTCTTCCATCAACAATTTGTCTGTTGGTGAGAACACCATGCTCATCGTACCGCCACGTTTATAAGTGAATACACCCTTATCTGCAACATCTTCCTTCACTATAGCTCTATGAGTGATACGAGTAACGTTAACTACAATATCTCCATTTGCCCTTGCAATGCCGCAAAAGCAGAAAATCACGAAGAGTAATAAAATCAATTTTTTCATATGTAAAACTTTTATTTATTTATAATGTTCTTGCACGTATCAAATGCGGTCATCGTAACGCCATGCACTCCATGAAGCATAAGACTCTGACCTGTGAGATACAAATTTGCTATTGGAGTCCGTGGTGAAAGGTATGTCATCATTGGATTACGAAAATCCTTTCGAATACCAAAAGCAGAGCCATTGGGTGTTAGCGTGTATCTATTGTAAGTCAGTGGAGTGCTGATGTATCGCTCAACAATCATCTCCCTCAAATGAGGAATAAATTGTTCGGCAAAAGTTATATATTGATCTGCCAGACTATTCTTGAGAGCTTCGTATTCTCGGTTCCTATTGATAATGACATCCGGCATAGGTAAAAGCAAATCAATTTGTCTGGAATAATCGGTATCATCTTCAGGCACCCGACAGCTTATCATAATTGTCCTATTTTCCTTAACTAAATATTGATTCCAATTGAAATATTTAAGTGAGTGCGGTTTCAATACGAGCGACACTGTGAATATTCCATTTGTATTTTTAAGTGAAGATATCCTGCGTCCATAGATGCCAAGACTAGAGCTGATCATATTTACCGTTAATGCTGGATGCACATCACTGATGAAAATATTAGCTTCGAATGTTCTGCCGTCCTCACAAACGGCCTTAATAATTCGCTTGTTGGTTACAACCAATTCTGTAACTCTCGCCTTGGTGATAATGTTACCTCCCATACAGGAAAAATCATTCAAGAGAGAGTGTACAATCATGTTTCCAGGACCTTTTAATCGCCATGCACTCTCAATGCACCCACTGTTTTCATGTAGAAAAGTAAACAATGGAAGAGACGCCCTGCACATCTCTCCCTTTACACTTGCAGGTGTACACAAAATATCTATCAAAAGTGGATTATTAATAATCGAATGGAGATACTGCAAAGCCGAAACCTGTGCTTGCATTTCAAAATCATTATGAGATACCGATGTGCCAGAGCAATTTTGTAGCAATGTCGCTAATTTCTCTAACCCGGAACTATCCTCAGGAAAATTCTTGGCGAGAGTCATAGCAAAATTCTTAAAACCTTGCACAAAACAATATGTTTTATCACCAATATTTATTCGGTCAAAGTGCTCATCCATTCTATACCATGGCAGATGCAGCAAATTAAGTTTGCGAAAAGCATTATGAAGCGATTCTCCCTCGCTAAGGCCGCCTACATAATGGAATCCTGTATCAAAATTCAAATTACCTCTACGATAGCTTTGCATACATCCTCCTGCATGCGTTCCTTGCTCAAGCACAAGCACTCGCATCCCACAACAAGCCATAATATGGGCACACTCAAGACCACCAAGACCACTTCCGATTATAATTACATCGTATTTCATTTCCTTATCCGTCGATATATAGCCGGCAAAACCACATATGAGAGAACCACGGCCGAAACCAATCCCACCAGCGTTGAAAACCCGACAGAGCGTATTGCAGGATGCTGGGCAAAGAGCATAGAACCAACCGTGATGATAAGTATTGCAGCACTAAACAAAATGGCTGTCTTATGATATTGAAGCTTATTTCCTTCCGGACTCACCAAACCTGACATCACAAATATGCTATAGTCTACGCCTATACCGAAGATAAATGTGGAGATGATTATGCTGATAAGATTGAACTTCATATTAAATAACACCATCGCCCCAAGTACTATGACCCAACTAAGCACTATAGGCATAAAACCAAGTAAAGATTGGCACACCTTAAAATGCGAACTTACTAATAGGACGATGAAAACAAATAACAGAGAAATCCATTGCAGGATATTGAAATCAGAATTTAACTGGCGGAGCGTATCGCGTGTATAATAATAAGTGTCGAGAACCATCAAGTTCGGTTCTGATGTCACAGCCTTACAAATACGGTAGTAGTCAGTAGTATCACTATGTACTGAATCATTCTTGCATCTAACGGAGGTAAAACAAAAATAATCACCCGAATAGCTGCATTCCATCAAGGTAGATAAATATCCATCTGGAATTATTCCTGCCTTATACATTTCATTAGGCTCATATTCAGCGGTGGCGTAATCAAAGAACGTTTCAAATCCATCAGGTTCGAGTCCTGCCTGTGGTGCCGTTTCATTAATGAGACGATGCACTTTTTCAATTCTTTCCTTTGTCCAATATTTTTTCCAAGCCTCTATACGACATTTCTGTACATTGAGAGGAACGAAAATGTCACTGGTATGGGTGTAGCTTTTTACAATACCCAGTTTTTGAAGGGAATCTAATTTATGGTCAAGCAAAGCAAAATTATTTATGGCAATTTCCATACTCTTACCCGTACTTGCAAAGTATTTCTCCTTATCGCCTGTAAATGTTTTAGAACGAAGCAGCTGTTCTGAATGCTCTACACGCTTTGCCTGATAACCTAAGTTATGCATGTCTGCATCAAAATTGACACCACCAATACCAAAGGCAAAAACACATACAATGGTTATCAGAATCACTGCAATGAGTAAAGTCTTACTGCGGTCCAACGGATAATTGCTTATGCGTTCTATTATGTAAGGTATCGGTTTATTGTGGTTTCCAAGCATGTGTGGTAGAAATATAAGACTGAACAAAGTAGTACCAAGAATGGCAAAGGCTGCAAACATACCGAAGTCGCGAAGCAGATCACTCTGAATGAATATGATACCCACAAAAGAGCCAATGGTCGTGATGCATCCTAAAAGCACAGGCTTCGTTTCATCGCGGAGCACTTGTTCGGCATCGCCAAGATATGCATGATGAGTAATTATATGTAATGCATAGCTTAATGCAACACCGAGCACCACTGAACCTATTCCCAAAGCAAGCAGAGACAGTTCGCCCTTAATGAAATACATGATTGCAAGGGCGAAAAGAGTACCAAATAGTACAGGTAATAGGAGCAACAGAACAGCAGACCATCTGCGAAAACAGAAAAATATGAAAAGTAGTACTAGTATCATCGAACCTCCAACTGTCCAAGCCAGATCATGTTTGATGGTCGACGCATTGTAAAATCCGCTTGCCGGCGTGCCGTGATAGTATATTTTTACGTTACCATGATGTTGATCTATCAGTTTATTCAATGTTTCAAACAAGGCTGAACCCTGACCGGTATTAGTTGCAGAAAATGCGGGTGTGATAAAAGCCACACATACCGATGAATCGCGGGTCAATATATGATTATTCACTATTCGGTAACTTCCAGTACCGTTCCCCATCATTGCTCCATAATGCTCTTTCAATATATTACGAATGCCTATCGGGTCCATCTCGATAAGCTCTGGATAGGCGGATCCAAATTCACCGAGTGCATCATTTTTGTTTTGCTCCATTTGACGGAGGAAATGCTCTCGTGTAAGCATTGTGTCGAGCCTAGCGTATGTGGTTGTATCTATGTATGACGGCAAATGCTTACATAGATAATCAATCATATCAGGTATTAATTCGTCGGGAAGACGGTAGAACACATTCTCTACCATCTTTTTGTGAGTGTCACGCTTCAAAAGAGAATCAACAAAAATGTCGCACGTATTAATGATACTATCCACATTATCACCTTGAAATAGCAGATAGGTTTTATCCTTTATCCTCAAGTCAGCAAATGCGATTTTGGTACTTCCGTCCTCGTTCTTCGACGATGGCATTAATTTGTTGATATCTTCTTCAAAATGTATCCGAGATGCAAAATATCCGAAGACGATGAACAAGAAGATAAGTGCAGACCATAGCCATGCACGCTTATTCTTGAAAAACCTGTATATTTTGATAAAAAAATTGGTCATTGTGGTATGTAAATCTTCATACTTATTTCAGCTATCTTTTCGTTATCAATGCATGTATTACCTGTTACTATAGTCACGCCATTCACTTCAACGCCTTTTGATACCTCTGTAACCAGAATATCTCCAATACAAGGTTGACGATAGCAGATAAAATGCTTGATAGAAGCCAGCATCGCAACTGGTGGATTTTCGACACCTGCCATGATAGCTTTATATCCAGCCATGGCAGATGCCGATTGGGCTATATGCTCTATCAATCCAGTTACAGAGAAGACACCGTTCATGACGAAATAGTTGTCAGAACCTATAACAAAGCGTGTAAAAGCATTATCTCCGTCAACCCTGAGCAGACGATCTACCATTATAAACGGCTTACGCTGTGGTATCAGCCGGTAAATGGGTATAGATGTATTCATATAGATCATTGAATGTTTTCAGTTTCGGCAGATCAGTCATTGGTATCGTCACCTTGTACTCACTCTGCACGAGCGCCACTAAATCAACAATGCTCAGACTATCTATAGGCAATACTTCACGAATATTAGCCTCATTTTCAATGGTCGATTCGTCAACTTCATACTCATCAGCAAGAATCTCATTTACTCTTTTTACAATCTCTTTTCTTTCCATATTCTACAAATTTTTAATTATTAATGTCGAATTAGTACCCCCAAAACCAAACGAATTCGAAAGGAATATATCGAAATATGTCTTTCGTGTCTCGGGAATGATATTTAGTAGGGCCGTAGTTTCATCAGGATTCTCAAAATTAATGTTGCCCGCTATGAACCCGTTTTTCATCATGAGCATTGAATAAATCACCTCACTTGCACCTGCCATCCACATCTCGTGTCCGGTTTGGCTTTTTGTAGATGTCACAGGTACTCTGTAGTCGCCAAATATACTTGAGATGGCTTCTGCCTCTCGTTTATCTCCAATACGTGTTGATGTAGCATGAGCATTCACATAACCTATCTCACTCAGATTGATATTAGCTTCTTTGATGCACATTGTCAACGATTGTGCAGGACCTGTCACATTCGGAGTAGAGATATGATCGCCATTGCCCGAAAATCCCCAGCCGAGCACTTCTGCCAATATGGGTGCGCCACGACGCATGGCATGCTCATAACTTTCGACAATGACTGTTGCAGCGCCGCCACTGGGAACCAACCCGTCTCTATCCCTGTCGAATGGTCTTGATGCTTTCGTTGGTTCATCCTCGCGGATGGAGAACGATTGTATTCCATCAAACGATGCAATTCCATACATGTTGTTTTCCTCGGCACCTCCGCAAACAACGCATTCCTGCAGACCGTTGCGAATAAGCAATGCAGCCAAGCCTATGGATTGTGATCCCGATGCACATGCGGCAGAAGCGGTGAGGTTGATTCCGCGCAAATGAAACAGGCAAGCTAAATTCATAGTGATGGTTGAATTCATCGATTGGAATATAGCACCACTTCCGCAAGCCACTGAACTCTTCATATTTCTAAATTTATCAAGAGCCGTCATAGTTGCCTCTGCGACAGAGTCATTTCCATAAATTATTCCGACATCGTGCTTAATCAGGTAATCATCGTCGAGCTGAGCCTGCTCAAGCGCTTGTTTCGTGGCAAGATATGCATATTGAGCTTCTTCAGGCATTGGTTGGCGTTCATTACGCGAAAGAATGCCTTTCAAATTAGCCTTCGGTACATTACCTACAAGTGCAGAACGAAAACCTGCATCCTTGCGTTCTTGACTAAAGACGATTCCACTTTTTCCTTCATATAGTGATTTTCTCACCTCATCGAGTGATATTCCAAGGCACGACCATATTCCCATGCCTGTAATTACGACTCTATTCATATCTACTTATTTAATATTTTAGTATAACATCTTCTGCGTTTAATTATTTCAGGATTTAATGGTTTCCACTGGCTCAATTCTTTATGATTATTTTCCAATTGCGGCCCAGTTTCGGCCCACTTGAATCCAAGATCATTATATATGGGAATAAGGTCTTCGAACATCAGTGAACTCACGCCATATCCCTGATAATCCGGTTTAACTGCTATTAATAGGAGTTGCACTGTATCTTCGTGCTTCCATTTCAACGAACGGATTAGATGACACCATCCTATGGGAAACAGTCGTCCATCTGATTTTTGCAAAGCATGGCTCAGTGAACCCATCGTGACACATGTACCCACAATTTCTCCCTTCTCGTTTTCTATTACTGATATAAGCCGTTTATCTACGAGCCTGAAATATTGATTTATATATTGTTCTACCTGCTGTGAAGGAATCTCAGTGAAGCCAAAAAGAGGCGCATAAGCTTCGTTCAACAAATCAAAGATTTTTTTTCCGTAACCACCTTTAAAAATATCCTCGTTTGTTATTTTTCTTACTTTCAATCCTAATTCCTCGCGGGCATATTTCGCCACCCGTGCATACATTTTAGGCACCTCCTTAGGTATCTTCATCCTCGTCTGAATCCAGTCAGCTGCCTTTGTGTAGCCAAGTTTCTCCATGAAGGCAGGATAATATGACTCATTATATATCTCAATCATAGAACTCAACTGATCAAAGCCTTCAATAAGCATGCCTTCTTTATCGTAGTCGTATAATCCCATTGGCCCCATCACCGTGTTCATGCCCAAATTACGTCCCCATTCTTCCACAGCATCCATTAGGGCCTTAGCAACATCGAAATCATTAATGAAATCAATTTCCGAGAATCTCACTGCCGTTTGTCCCCACTTCTCGTTAGCTTGTAGATTAATAAAAGCCGCCACACGACCAACGGCATTTCCAGTATTGTCGTAGGCAATAAATGCCTGTACATTCTTCAGATTGTCTCTTACATCCAAATCTAAATCAGGTACGTAACATTTATTATCAGCATAAATCCGCTTGGGAAGGTTTATAAAATCGTTTACTTCCGTCCGCGATTGTACTTTTTCTACATGTATATTTTTCATCTTTTCTATGTATACTAAACATTACTACTTGTTAATTCATTTCCTGTTATCAAAAAATTACTACAAACGCACCAAACTGAACCAATAAATAAAAAGACCAATTGCATGGTATTTTTATTAGAATGTAAGTATATACGTAAATCGGACTCCATTCTTCTTTGTATCTGGCAAGTCGTGGTAATTTAAGCGACGCACATAGCTGATGGAAAAGAACTTCAGAATGTTGTGTACTCCAACTTCAAACTCCATGTACGGCTTGCTTTTGTCCATAATATTCACGCAATCCGGAAAACGCATGAGTACTTTATTATTTTGATTTTCAGCAAGCAAAGGATTATTCTTGTCCGTCAAGTGTCCGTATATACCCTTGAAGCCAATGTGTTCACGCCACTTAAGTTTATGAAGGAGCGGTATACGGTTCAGTATCTTTCCGTTCATGTCCCACCACATACTCCAATAAAGCTGACGGTCATTCATGAATTCCATATTTCGCATCATGCCAAAAGTCGATTCGTCTTCAATGTAAGTTGTGTTGACAGGCGGCACAAGGAGCAAGGGAAATGGAACTCGGTTCCACTGCGCCGAAGCATCGACATTGGTATTGATATAGCCCCAACTACCAAACCACGTACGTTTATACATATGTAGTTCGGTAACGTTCGAATGATAATCGCCGCCGAGAAATCCTTTTACTCCGATACTATGGCTCACAGAAAATTCCGGAGCATCAAGATTTACAGGTAATCGCTGTTGTTTGGTAGTAACGAATGTCAATCCGGGACAATAACGAATACTTGCCTTAAATTCGGTAGTACGCAGGCTTTTAACGTTTAATTCTTTATTTTCCATTTGTAAGAACTGCAGACTTCCTGCAGGTTTCATTTCCTCGGTCTTTATTTCGTTATTGAAACTCAATCCCCAGTCGCTCTCATAGATATAACTGAGCCGCTGCCGATTGTAGAAAAACATCTCATGTGGATTTTGCCATTTAATGGAAAGAAAGATGTTATCCTTATTATGTACAAGAAATTTATCGGAGAAAGCCATCACATCATAAGTTGATTCGAAAGAAATACTACGTTGGGGGAACTCGAATGGCACATATTTTTTTTTATTAAAACTGTAAGTAATATTCGATGCATAATAACTCTTTTGACTATGAGTGCCATAAGCATAAAATCCGTCCCAAAACCAGTGAGGAGACAGGTTCGCCGTTGTGCGGCCCGCAAAACTGAGTCGCGCACGGTCAACATAGTTAGATGAAATAAACGTGGTGACTGGTCCAATATCAAATTTACTTTTGCTTGCAACAGTCCTATCTCCAGAATCATCTGAAGTTGAGGAACTCTTTTCAGGTTGGTAGGCAGGAGTTGTCTCCACATAGTTTTCAACCAATGCCTTCAGAAAGAACATCACCCATCGATAGTTTTTGCTTTGTGCCAATCGATTGATGAATGCGCTCATACCTGATTCTGTTTTGGTGAGCTTTACAGGACGGTATGCATTCCAAAAGTTTTCGTCCTTTATTTGTGCATCGGCAAGATGGCTCTCTGGTGATTTACCGCGAAACAAGCGATTCTCTACCTTATCGAACGAATGATTCCGCTCTGTGGTAGTACGCGTGGCCATCATATCTCCGAAACTTTTCACAAGACTCATTTCCACCATCATCTCGTCCTTGGTTTGCACCCATTCGCCCGTAGATAAAGGTTCATATTCCACCTCCACTCGCATGTTTTTTACAAAGTTAACATTGCTTCGCCCAGGAATGGTAAAATTGCATTTTCGAACTTTTAGAGAACTATCGGTCATGATGTAAATCTCACCTCGAAAGCCGAAATCCTGAGGATTGTTCGGAATAAATTGCAGATGATAACAAGAATCACCGGCTACCTTCACAGTATCTTCTATATAAAAATGATAGAAACTGATAGCAGTTCGTCCAATAGGACTTACAAAAGGATATTGAAACAGGCGCACATAATCGCAGCGGATGTCAACATCAGTAAACACATCCTTGAGCATCTGATTCAAAATGTCGCCCGTCTGAAACAGCTCATTCAGTCCGTCGCTACGCTGGCCCATTATAATATTTTTCTCATCCTTTGGCTCACGACGATAAACATGGCGCGTAACAGTTTCGTCAATGCTGATTGGCATGATACGCTTGCCAGTTAGAGGGCTTACTTCCATATAGTCGCGCATCCATTTTTTACTCAATGGACCTTCCTCTAATTGATTGTCGGTAATATCGTTGAGCGATAACGTTATCTTTTGATAGCGATCAAAACTGTAATATTCGTGCTGAGTCATATCGTCGGATTTGTTCGCCTCGATCACCCTATTCATCAGATCCACGGCTGGATTATTCTTGCGCGAGTATCGGATTTTCTTCTTCTTCTCTGAGAGAACCACCACTTCGTCAAGCTTGTGTGTATCCTCCTTCATCATAATTACCAAATGGTCGGTAAGACCTTTCACCTTCACCGTTTGAGACTTCAATCCCACATAAGAAAAAGTGATTGTACCACCAACACGACGCTCAATAGAAAACGATCCTTGACTATCGGTGAAAACCGTAGGACCGATTCTGCCGTACGAAACACTCACTTTCTCCAGCGGTATGCTATCAATATTAAGCACTACTCCGTGAACTTGCGCTTGAACACCAAGTACAAAGCCGAAAAATAATATACAAAATACCAAACGTCTCATATTAAATCGCAAAATTAGCCTCAATAGTTCACACGATATTGGTCAATATGCGCATAATAGTGTTCATATTTCTCTGTGATTTATGCCATCATGAGCAAAATGATTGATATGCAGGAGATGTAAACATTCAACTTTAGAATTGACAAATCACTCCGGGAAGTGATACTTCTTGGAGCTAAATATTCATGAATGTTCAGGGAGTGTCACTTTTATCTGTAATACTTAAAAAATAGGATAGAATGCCACCCGCTCCTACTCGCAAATCAGCTTGTAGCCGATGCCGCGCACGTTGACGATTCGGATGCGTTCGTCGGCAGAGAGCTTGTGGCGCAGTTTGGTGATGAAGACATGCAAACTGCGCTGGTTGAAGAATGTATCGTCACCCCAAAGGTCGAGCAGAATGTTCTGCATGTTGACAACCTGATTGCGGTTTTGGCAGAGGCGCCGCAGAATCTCCGATTCGCGATACGAAAGCACTTCGGTCTGGTCGAGCAGCGACAGCGTCTGGTTGGTCGGGTTGAACAGATAACGGCCGATCTCGAAGAATGATTCCTGCGTTTCGGCGACAGGCTGAAACGCGCGTCCTGCCAACGCTTTGATACGGATCATCAGTTCCTGCATGCCGAAAGGCTTCTTCAAATAATCGTTGGCGCCAAGCTTAAAACCTTCCACCACATCGTTCATGGCAGAGCGGGCGGTCAGGAAGAGCACCGGCGTCTGACGGTCGGTCTGCCGCAAACGGCGAACCATCTCGAAACCATCCATCTTCGGCATCATCACATCGGCGACAACCACATCCGGACGGAAATCATAAAACTGTTGCAGACCTGCCTCGCCGTCGGGAGCTATACGGAGCACAAAGTCGTCGTCTTCAAGCGTATCCTTAATGATCATCGCCAGCGTAGCCTCATCTTCGGCCAATAGTACTTTTATTTTCTTCCCTTCCATAACGTTACTGTAAATGTGCTGCCATTGCCCGGTTCGCTTTCTACACGGATTGAACCATTCATCCGAGTCAAAATCGTGCTTACATAATATAATCCCAGTCCGTAGCCTTTGCGGTCGTGGCGGTTGCCCGTCGGCACGCGATAAAACTTTTCGAAGACATGCTTCTGACATTCGGCGCTGATGCCGATGCCATTATCTTTCACGGCAATCGTGACATTGCCCGTCTCATCCCGGCGACAGTTCACTTCCACGCGGACCACATCGCCTGAATACTTGATGGCGTTGTCCAGCAGGTTGCCGATGATGTTGCCCAGATGTGTGCGGTCGGCTTCGAGCGTCAGTCCGTCGGGTTCTTCGGCATAAACAATCTCCACCGGCTTCTCTGCCTTGAGCTTCTGCTGCTCTATCAGCGACCGGATCAAGTCGCGTACGACGATTGTCTCCGGATGCAGCGTCAGTGTTTTCCGCCGCTCCATGCTCATGCTCAGAATCTGCTCCACCAGCCGGCTCAAGCGTTGCAACTGTTCCATGCTGATCTGCAAGTAGCGGTCGCGCTGCTCCTTCACCTCACCCTGTTTAAAATGCAGCAACGCATCATTGGCGGCGTAAGCCACAGCGATAGGCGTCTTCAGTTCATGCGTAACATTGTTGGTGAAATCAGTCTTCATCTCATCCAACGTCCGCTGCTGCAAGATGATACGGATCAGATAGACAAACGATGCAACAATAATAAGCAAAATGAAAAATGAAGAGACCAGAATGCCGGTCATCTGTTTCAAAACGACAACGCCCGTCGGTTCGGTATAAACGCGATAGGCAAACTGGTTGGAGATGTCGTATATGCGCTCCCAATGATCCATGCGCGAAGTATCAACAGAAGAAGGGAGCGACGACATCATGACCGAATCGTTTGCCAGCGCGACGACTTGTGTATAATGGCGTATATTCAGCTGATGCGCCTTCAACTCATGATGCATCACGCTGTCGAAATGGCTCAGATTGATATTGCTATAAGTAAGGTCCAATGCCGTATGAAGCGCTTTCTGCAACTCAGTTCCAAGTCTTTCCAGCGAATGGAAGCTTTTGCCAATTCCCAGACTGTCGTCTCTCCTTTTATCCGTTTTAGCGGAATCCGAATCTATATCTTCATTCAGCGATAAGGAATAATGTTTGGTTTTGCCCACTTCATTTTTGATATCGGTTCGTTTCACCAGCTGATGTTCTTCCAAATGCTTATCAAAATAATTACTGAAAGCCACCTTCCCCGTGATCGATGCCGAACCGTTGACCCGAAGCGCTCTGCCCAGACTGTCTGCTCGCATGAACACTTCCACATGGTCGGCGTTCTGAATGGCATCGCGGATGATGGATTTCGTATTCGCCTGCGTAGCTTTATACATATTGCCAAGCCAATAACCCTGATAGGCGAAGATGCCCAACAGCGAGATCAGTACAAGAACGGCAATATGTCTAATTGGAAGTTTCATGACACAAACATAGACAAAAAATCGGTCTGATAACTCTTGATAACCGAAATGATAACAGTAGATAACACTTCGTAAGCGAGCGATAACGCAAGGGCATCTTTTTGAAGCCTACCTTTGCCGAAAACAAAACGATAAGAAAATGAAAATAACAAAACAACTGGTGATTCTTCTCTTTGCAACAATACTTCTCCAAGGACAGCCGCTGCGAGCACAGCAACCGGACTCGACGGCCATCGACAGCCTCACTTACAATATTTTCAAAGCACTCCCGGAAGTGATGGTCAAAGGCGAACGTCCGGTGGTGAAAGCCAAGAAAGGAATGCTGGAATACGACATGCCCCGACTCATCTCGAAGCTGCCGGTGAGCAATGTTTACGAAGCACTTAAACAACTGCCAGGTGTTGTCGAGATGAACGACAATCTGAGTCTCAACGGACAAGGGATGACCATCATTCTGAACGGCAAAGTCAGCACGATGACGACCGAACAGCTCTACACCTTATTAAAAAGCATGCCTTCCTCACGTATTGAGAAAGCCGAAGTGATGTATGCAGCACCCGCCCGTTACGAAGTGCGTGGAGCAGCCATCAACCTGATATTGAAGTCCGAACTCGACAAGCCGGCCAATGCACAGGGCGAACTGTTCAGCGAATGGAAACAGAAGCATTTCGGAACCTTCACCGAGCGCGGCAGTCTGCTCTTCTCTTCAAAAAAGCTGTCCGCCGATCTGCTCTATTCCTACAACCAGGGACGCGAACTCTTTCTGGAGGACAAAACGTCTATTCATACGCTGAACGACGGTTCGGTTTATCATCTGAACATCGACAACCGCCAAGTCAACCGCAGTCATCGCAACAATGCCCGGTTAGGCATGGATTATGCTTTCGGGAAAGAGCATCTTCTGAGTTTTGTCTACACGGCACAATGGAACAATGACAATAACAGAAATAACTCTACCGGCGATGAGATTTCCAGCTCTACACACCATTCAAACAGTGCACTGCACAATTTCCAACTCGATTATAAATTACCTTTTCATCTCAAGATAGGCGCCGAATATACTCATTACAACAATCCCGGCAATCAGACCGTCAACAGTTTGCTAAACAACGAGCAGATCAATCTCTACAGTCGCGACAGACAGCGCATCAACAAGCTGAAGCTTTCCGTCGGACAAGAATGGTCGTTGCCCAAAGACTGGACAATGAATGTCGGCGCCTATTATATTTCTTCCAACGACCACAGTTTCCAGCACTATTATGATGTGACGACTGACACGTTACTGACCGGCAGTTCGATGTCTTCCGTACATCGCGAAAAGATGCTGAACATCTACGGAGGCTTCAGCAAAAGCTTCGGGAGCAAACTGTCGGCAGAAGCTTCCCTGGCTGCCGAATACTACCACTCCGACGTCTGGAACGAATGGAACTTCTTTCCGACGTTGAGCATCAGCTACATGCCTGCCGATGGCCATACATTGCAGGCTTCGCTGTCGAGCGACCGCACATATCCCAGCTTCTGGAGTGTACAGAACACAACCAGCCACATCAGTGCCTACACCGAGATTCAAGGCAATCCGTCACTGAAGCCTTCGTCCAACTATCAAGGACAACTTACTTACATCTTTAAAAACAAATACATACTGACGCTCTATTATGACTACGACAAGGACTACATCGCGCAGACCTGCTACCAGGCCCGGAACCGTCTTGCTGAAATCTTTAAGTTTTTCAATTTCAACTATCACAAGCAAAGCGGCATCCAACTAAGTTTTCCTGTCTCTATCACCGATCGGATGAACAACCAGATAACACTCATCGGATTCCACGATCAACAGAAATGCGACAACTTCTGGGATATCCGGTTCGACAGAAAACTATATTCGTATATGGCAGTCCTCAACAGTACATTGACCATCAGCAAAAAGCCCGACATCCGGTTTACACTTTACGGCTTCTATCAGCACGGCATGCTGCAAGGCATTTACAACTTACCTCACTCCGGACAACTGGATGCCTCGCTGCGCTGGACTTCCAACAACAAGAAGTTTGAAGTGACGGCCAAAGGCGGCGATCTGTTCAACACCTCTTCCATCTCGCCTTACATGGATAGTTACAGCCAATACGTCAAACATAACTATTGGGCTTGCCAGCGGACATTCGTGCTTTCATTCAGCTACAAGTTCGGCAACTACAAAGAGAAACAACATGGTAATGTGGATACTTCACGATTCAAGTAGTCGTCCAAAAAGAATCACTTTCAATATTAAAACGAACAATAATTTATTATTATGTGCAGATATGCGATAAAATGATTACTTTTGCCAAATATCCGTAAATTATTGTTCATGGACGCTATAACCAACATATTTGCTCAACTAAGCGCATGGCTTTGGGGTTGGCCGATGATTATCATGTTACTCGGTACGCATCTGTTTCTTACAATCAGATTACGCTGTCCACAGCGTAAACTATTCACCGCAATCCGTTTATCAGTCACAAAAGACAGTGGCGCAAGCGGCGACGTAAGTCAGTTCGGAGCATTAGCTACTTCTTTAGCCGCCACTATCGGAACAGGCAATATTATCGGAGTGGCGACAGCCATCGCATTAGGTGGTCCGGGCGCTGTTCTGTGGTGTTGGCTGACCGGTATTTTCGGAATTGCAACAAAATATACAGAAGGATTGCTTGCCATCAAGTATCGTGTAAAGACGAACAACGGAGAAATGCTTGGCGGACCGATGTATGCTTTAGAGCGTGGTCTGAACATGAAATGGCTGGCCGTCCTGTTCTGCATCTTCACTGCTATTGCCGCTTTTGGCATTGGCAACACTGTACAGGCGAATTCCATATCGCTCTTTCTGAATGAATCCTGCGGAATATCGCCCTATATTACGGGAATCATTATGGCAATATTAGTTGCACTTGTCATCCTTTTCGGCGTAAAAAGCATCACAAGAGTTTGCATGCGGCTGGTGCCTTTCATGGCTGTATTCTATATTTTAGGCTGTGTCTACATTCTTATTCTGAATGCGCCCTACCTGAAAGCTACCTTGTCGCTGATTGTCAGTTCTGCATTCTCGGCAAAAGCAGCAGGCGGAGGCTTCGTTGGAACAACCATCATGATGGCTGCCCGCTATGGCATTGCTCGCGGATTGTTTTCCAACGAATCCGGTCTCGGTTCAGCTCCAATTGTTGCTGCTGCAGCCAAAACGCGCAACCCTGTCCGTCAGGCATTGGTCTCATCTACCGGAACTTTTTGGGATACAGTCGTTATCTGCGCCTTGACAGGATTGGTTATTGTCAGCAGTGTCATTGCTTTTCCGGACATCGATTATACACAAGGCGGAGCTTTAACCAAAGCGGCATTCGGAAAGATTCCAATCGTCGGTACAACCATTCTGACTGTCGGAATCATCACTTTCGCGTTCTCAACTATTCTGGGATGGAGTTATTATGGCGAAAAAGCTATTGAATATTTAGGAGGTAAAGCCTGGATAAAATATTATCGTGTCGCCTGGATCATTGCCGTATACATCGGTTCTGTGATGAATCTTACTTTTGTATGGAATATTGCCGACTGCATGAATGCATTGATGGCTATTCCAAACTTGGTCTCACTGATTCTTCTTTCAAACATTGCAGCGCGCGAAACGAATAAATATCTTTGGGGCGGTCGTCTGGATGAAGTCCATCAGGAAGAATGAACCCAAATTGTTCTTCCTGCATAAACTCCATCATTTCTTTGACTCCGGATGTTTTTTATGGAAGAAACCCTTTACTTTGTTTAGGAACGTGACCACCTTCATGGCTCTTTCCTGTTTAACTTGCGAAACACCTACCGATTCTATCAAGGCCGGACGAAGGATCTGCCACATATAATTAAACGTGGAATGATTCGGATCTCTGACAATAGTAACATTGGCTTGGCGTGGACTTTGAAGCACTTGTTTCTTTCCTTTGATTTCCGGATTGTCATGTTTCACTATCTTGTTAACCAAACCGCTCAGTAACTTATTATCCATCATTTCACCATTCTTGTTCTTCAGCAAACTAACCCTCAAATCGTTGTACAAAAGCTGCATCTGAGCAGTAGCTCCTTTAGAAGATGCATCTGTACTGAATGTCATCTCGTTTAAATGTCCGCTTAATATTTCAGCTGAAGCAAGTGGAGTAACCAGCTCATTTATAGCATTCATATCAAATGCAGATATATGAATATTCAGATGAAAATGATCATTGGTAGAATCAAGCGGCATCTTCCATAGAAACTTAAAACGGCCTTTATTCATCAATTTTCCTGTGGCGTCGAGCGTCATATACTGATTATTGGATGAAGGGCGGTTAGTCACGCCTGATAGCGAACCCGTAATTCCTGTCAAATAGAGTTTTCCCGGAACAATTCCTTTTTTGGCCAACTCTTCATACACAACGGTGAAATTGTCAATTCCAACTTTTCTTATATCCACGCTCAACGGCGCTTTCTGCAAGCCTGAATAAATCATAGGTACTTCATGATGGGGCACCACAATCTTCTGGTTCTTCAGATTCTGCAAAGTGGCATCCTTCACTTTCACCTCATCTATTCGTAAAGACTTGTTGCGAAGATAAGCCATGACGTCAATCTTTGATAAAGAAAGTTCACCTACTTTCAAATCAAACCAATCTGAATGTTTGGGATGATGATAAGCGAACTCCTCTTTCGAATAAGCCGACTCCAAGCGGAGATTATTCAGACTCACATTATTATTAACCAAACCTACCCAACCAACACGCAAGGTATAAAATCCGTTATCCAAAGGAAACGCCAGGTTCTGAGTATCGAATCTAATCTTGTCCCAATCCAATTCGCGCTTCACATTATTCACTGCCAGACCTTCAACAGACACATTCGTAGTATCCAAAACATGACGAGTCGTCCGTCCGTTTGCATCATGCACCGCATAACTTACAATAGCATCCGAAAGAATAAATTTCCGAAGCGATATCTGGCCTGAAATAGCTGATAAAGCATCATACAAGGCCGGTGGAATTGCCATCGGCAAAGTCTTATTGGAAGGATGAAGTGATTCTTTATGCTGCACAGAATAGACATTAACAAGTGGCGAAACGAGTGCAATCGTATTCAAACGAAAAGCAGTGCTGTCCCACGCCACATCATCAGCTGTAACCTGAGCTAGTTTGAGAGACATGCGACTTCCATCTTTTTTCAAGACGTCAAGTCGGGGCTGAGAAAGAAGGAGTGTTGAAAAATAAAGATTCTTAGCAGGCTTATCAGGCAATCGTTTCAAACCGGACACCAATAAAGAAGGCGAAGACGCTTGAATAGACAATTGTGTATGCAAAAACGCCGTATCCTGTGGCATCAAGCATATTCCCTGCAAAGAAAGAATTCCTTTTAACGTAGAAAACGAGCAACGCTCCATCTTCAGACGATACATTTTCCCCGGCAGATAATTATCAAAATGACTAAAATCAAAGCCCATCTCTCCATAGTCAAAATGCAAATCTTTCTGTCGCTCCGTTTGTGCACTGAACAAAATATCGTTAGCGAAGAAATTAAAATGGTTCACTTGGTATTCGGTTGCATCAGCTGAACGACGATCATTAAAAGTCACCTCAGCATCATCAAGGATAAAACGCTTAACAGACAAATAGCGCAGAAACGGGTCAAGCATTTCATACACATCCGAATGTCTGTTATTTGAAGCACGAACCCGCCGGCTTTTAACAGTGACACCTTCAGTCGTCACATAACCAATCACAGGATGTTTGATAAGAAACGTATCAGCACTGATGCCATGGTCATATTTCAATCCGTTTATTTTTAAAGCGACAACATGTCCTTTGGCATAATCATTATGCGTTTTTTTTGCGAGAGGCGTCAAGGTAACATCTTCAATCACAAAATTTCTGGCTTCTGTATTCAAAGCCAGACGCTTTATATTAAACTGATGATTGCGTGCTGTCATTCTTCCCAGAATATTCTTCGCTTCAAAAGTAAAACTGCGAGAATACCAGAAGCCGCGCTTATGTTTTGCAATAGAATCGATATGAAAATCAGCCGCATTGAAATCGAAGCTCCCCAACTTATAGACCTCAAGCGAGTCTTTAATATTCAATGAATACTGCATCTTTGCCTTTTCAATGCCAATATGATGGATAAACACATCATGCAGAACAGGCGAAATGATTTCATATAATGAAAGCGAATTGACCAATGAATCCCGATTCATCTTTTCTATCCTTCTTCTTTTGTTACTCTGCACGTTTTCACCAGAAGGAGGGCTCATCAAATGGGAAGCATTTATCGAAGGCGAAACAATATCAAACGATCGTGCGGTCAAATAATTGAGTGCATTATTCCGCCTAAACTTGACACCCCGCACAGTTACTGCATCTACAAAAGCATCCAAACTATTCACACGCTTCTGTCGTTTTGCTTTCCAAAGCTGCTTTTGTGAAGCCAAGTTAATCTTTGAAATATAAATGATTGAATCTTTCGTATCCAGTCTGATTCTGTCGGCGTTCAGGACGAAGTCATTATTGGTCAACAGCGTCTGAGCCGTATTCGTATTAAAATCGAAGTCATTGCAATACAGAAGCTTGCCACTTTGTGATGAATGCTTATCCAGACGAAATCCGTATGCATGAAAACTCACATCATGCAAAGCATAAATGATTGGGGAAACAGGATTCACAACCGTATATGTCACATAGGCATGATTCAGATTCAATTTCTTCACAGTAAGCTCATCAATATACGGCGCGATCATCTCATACAGCGTTTTAGTCTTCACCTCCTTCTGTAGCCGTTCTGTCCTTGAGGAATAATATGAATCATAGAAATGTATTTTCGGTTTACGTATTTCAAAAGAGTTGAAATGCAAGTGCCGGAAGCTTTTTCGCCAAGTCATGTTCACCCCTTTGAAACCAATCATTCCTATTTGTGCATCCACATAAGTAAAAGGCAAACTGTCTTTCTTTTCCCATTGCTGAAAAACCTGCGGGTCAGGCACAAGACGAATACCTTTTATATTCAGTTCGCCATTGAAAAGATTAATATTCAGTTTATCAAAGGAAAGTTTATAAAAACCATCCGTTGCCAAAGCCGTCCTACGCACCAGTTCTCTTCGCAGATAGCGTTCCAAGCGATTAGTTCTCAACAGATTCAGCATAAAAATACCCACTGATGGCAAAAACAACACCAGCAGCACGATTATGATTATTTTCCTTCGCCTCTTCCTCATTTGATCTAATCGAAAGTTATAAATAACAGATTTAATACTGATTCTGTTTATTCTCCAAAAGAGTATTATTTATCAAAACACATGAATTTTTCAAGACAGACTACTGTTTTTCAGTCATATACTTCCAAAAACGCATGGGCATATTTTGTCGCTGAAGTCTTGGATTGATGCGTGCCTTGATGGCAATCGTATTAAAATATTCTTTCCACAATTGTTGAAAAAGCTTTTCATCCTTGTCCAACAAATCATCGCTCAATGAAGCAGACAGACGCTGAGTCTGATCATTGGGGAAAGTCACCTGACTGACATTTTGCAAATCATAATAATAGCCATAACCACGTTTCAAATCATAAAAGAGCCATTTCTGATCAGCAAAACGATCTTTCAGATAAAGTATAATCAGAGAAATAACATTATAAAGAGGTTCGACAGGTGCAAAATAAGTTCCGTCGGCAGCTTTTTGAAAACGGAGGAACTCCAAAACATGCGTACGCTCACTGCTGACTTTCTTTGCAATATGACTTACTTCCAACACATCCGGATCGCCAAAATTCTGTTCTATCGATTGAGGAGAATCAATCACCTTGCGCATATAGCGGAACAGTAAACCAGCGACTGTCGGCAACTCCGACAGCCAACAGTATGTTATCATAGAAAGTGAAGTCGCCGACAATCGTTTTTCCAAGCCTTTCCAAACCCGGCTACTCTTTTCCTTATCGGTACATACATGCAGCGCATCATCATAAAACAAAGGCAAAGGTTCGCCTTCAGCAAGAAGCAAATCAGGGAAAGTTTTTCGAAAATACGCATCAAAGAGAGCTGTGAGCAATCCTTCAAAAGTCATATCATAAAAAAACACTGTCATAGCTTACTCCTGAAACTGTAACACCAATTGCCGCTCATCTTCCTTTTTATGAGAAGGCTTTTTGACCAAAAGTCCACGCACATATTCAGGCGTCAGTTCCTGAACCGTCGAAATCGGGAGTTCATGACAAGTAATAAAATACTGAGCCTTTTTCATCACCACTCCTATCTTCTTCAACTGTTCGAAACCCAAACGCTGAAAGCGACGTGCCACAACAATCATCTTTGCCGATTTCACTCCAATGCCCGGAACACGCAGCAGCATCTCATAATCAGAGCGGTTTATATCAATAGGAAACTGTTCCGGATGGCGCAAAGCCCACGACAGTTTGGGATCGATCTCCAAATCCAGATTTGGAAAAGCATCATTCACAATCTCGTCAACTTTAAACTGATAGAAACGCAACAACCAATCCGCCTGATACAGACGATTTTCGCGAACCAATGGCGGTTGTTTCAATGCCGGAAGACGATTATCATAGCTGTTAACAGGGATGTAACCTGAATAGTACACTCTTTTCATCGTCGGGCGCTGATACAAAGCAGAGGTCAGACGAAGAATATCCTTGTCTTTATCCGGCGTTGCACCCACAATCATCTGCGTACTTTGTCCGGCCGGCACAAAGCGTGGAGCGTTGCGGAAATGCTTTCTTTCATCTTCACTCAGCAGGACACCCTGCTGAATATAACGCATCGGCTCATAAACACTCTTAAAACTTTTTTCAGGAGCCAGAAGCTGGAGGCTTTTCTCATTCGGAATCTCAATATTCACACTCATGCGATCGGCATAAAGACCGGCTTCATTAATCAGTTCCTGACTCGCTCCGGGAATACTCTTCAGATGAATATATCCGTTGAAATGATGAACCACGCGTAAATCTTTGGCGACCCGCACCAGACGTTCCATCGTGTAATCAGCATTTCTTACAACGCCACTGCTTAAAAAAAGTCCTTCGATATAATTCCGCCGATAGAACTCGATGGTCAGATCCACCAACTCTGAAACCGACAATGTAGCGCGTCGGATATCATTACTGCGCCGATTAATGCAATAGGCACAATCAAACATACAATAATTGGTCAGCATAATCTTGAGAAGCGATACGCATCGCCCATCTGCAGCAAAACTGTGGCAAATGCCCCAACCGGCCGCATTGCCCAGTCCGCCCGGCTGATTTTTGCGCGTCGTTCCGCTGGAAGCGCAAGAAACATCATACTTAGCAGACTCAGCTAATATTTTTAATTTCTCAAGAACACTGTCGTCCATAAAATTTCATCATTTTCTTCACAAAAATAAGGATAATAACGTTATCTTTGTATTACTATTAAAGAAAAAGGTTATGGCAATGGATGATGTACTTTCAACATTCTGTTTTAAGAAAATACCAAATAATCATTTCGTCAAGGTGGAAAGAATGACACCGGATGAATACGAGAATGGAGGAGAAGAACTTACCATCAGTTACAGCTACACAGATAGTCCTTTTGGAAAAACTCTTATTGCTTCAACTGAAAAGGGCATATGCTTCAATGCTTTGAGTGACAACAAAGTTCATGCCTTAAGTGAATTGAAATCGATTTTTCCTGAAGCAACCTATCTACAACAGCCGGACAAGGCCCAGCAAGCAGCACTTAGATTTTTAGAAGAAGGATATAAAGAAGGAGAGACAAACATTTCTTTGCATATCAAAGCCAGCGACTTTCAACTCAACGTATGGAATGCGCTTTTAAATATTCCTATGGGCAAACTCACCACCTACAAGGAAATTGCCTGTTCACTGAACATGCCTCGTGCCTGTCGTGCTGTCGGAACAGCCGTTGGTGACAACCCGGTAGCTTTTTTCATTCCTTGCCATCGGGTTATCCGTTCCACTGGCGAATTAGGTCAGTACCATTGGGGAGCCGACAAGAAAGCCATTATGATTCAATGGGAGAAGAATCATGCTTCACTTTAACCATTCCTTGAGAGCATCCACCAAAGTATCATTCTCGACTGCCGACTGTGTTGAAAGGCGGATATAACTTTCATCCAAACCTCTGAAGTTGGAAGCATCGCGAATAAGAATGCCATATTTTTCCAACAAAAAAGATTTGAGTTCAGAAGCAGAACCTTTCTTCAGGCGAACCAGGAAAAAAGTAGTATTGGTTGGAAGAATCTCCAGTCCATCAAGTTTGCCAAGCTGATAAATAAAATCTGCTGTCTCACGTTGCCACTTGCGAATTGGCAATGTAAACTGTGCAGGATGAATCAAAATATATTTGCTTGCTTCGATAGCCGCAGCATTGACACTCCAAGGAATAACATACTTGTTAATCTCTTTTGCCTTCTCTACTGTTGATACCAGATAGCCGATTCGCAATCCCGGAATATTATATGCTTTCGAAATCGAAAGAACCAGAATCATATTCGGATGAGCGATGACATCCGACGGCTTCAGCATATCTTCAGTTGTAAAACCTGCATAAGCCAGATCGACAACAAAAGTCGTTTGTTTGTTTGCATCGATCCATTTCAAAAGTTCCGAGCGATGCCACAAAGTACCATCAGGATTATTCGGGTTGCATATCCAACAGAAATCCTGTCCTTCCAAAGAGATATCCGTCAGATCTTCAGTCGAAGGGCAGAAGTTAATATCATGATCATGCAGACGGCACGCATCCTCATATTCAGAAAATGAAGGAATCAAAATTGTTGACTTTGCTCCTTTCCACGCTTGTGCAATAAGATAAAAAGCCGTAACAGAACCATTTGTTACGACAATATGGTCGTCAGAAATCTCATTTCGACGAGCAATCAGTCGTTTCAATGAAGCCGCATCAGGCTCAGGATAGCGTGTAAGCTTCTCAAACTGTTCATTCAAATGCTCCTGAAGTTTTTCCAAATTCACACCGTGCCATACATTTGAACTAAAGTTCATTTTAATCTCATTCTGAGAACTGTAAAAATCATCCCCGTGTCCGAATAACATATCTTATTTGAAGTTTTAATTATAACGTTTTTCTAAATCGCGTGCAAAGATACACATCTTTTCCGAACGTGAAAGATTATTCTATCGCTTTATATATCGCATCCTGTATTCGGGTACGAATATCCAGCGAACTCAACCGTCCGTTCATTCGAGTCGGATTCACTCTGTTCGATAAAAATATGTAAATCAGCTTGTTTTCCGGATCAAGCCAAAAACAAGTTCCCGTATAACCTGTATGACCATAGACAGAAGCCGGTGCCAACCGTCCGCAAGGCGAATTATCCGGATCGCCTACAGCCGGTTTATCAAATCCCAAACCTCTTCGGCTTGTCGGGCACTTGCTTTGCGTAAACAGCCGGCATGTTTCTGTAGAAAGGAAGCGTTCGCCTCCATACGTACCCAAATTGAGATAGAGCTGAAGCAGTTTTGCCATATCATTGGCATTGGTGAACAAGCCTGCATTTCCCGAAACGCCACCTTGAAATGCAGCCGCCTCATCATGGACATATCCGCGAAGCAACTGGCAGCGAACAAAATGATCATCTTCGGTTGGTACAATCGTCTCAACACTCATTTTTTTCAGTGGATTATACGTTGTATGCCAAGCACCTAAACGAGAAAAATAGAAGTCGCGAAGCATCTTATCCATAGGCACATGCATCTGCGCTTCCACCATCCACTTCAACAAGATAAAGTTCAAATCGCTGTACACATACTTGCCAACATTGCTCAGCTGTGATTCTTTGATATCGCGCATCATCACTTTTTTAAATGAATCGCTCACAAACATATTTTTAGCTACAGGCAAAGTGTATCCCGGCTTCTTTACATCCGAAATATATTCGGGCAAGTAAGTAAAATCATTACGAACATACACTTTTGAATCGAAATGGATCGGATGTTCAGCATCTTTCTCTGAACTGATCAACGAACCCTGATAGCTGTTTTTGTCGATGGCATCCGTATAAAACAGAATCGAAGGAGTCAGCCCCGACTGATGATAAAGCATGTCCTTGATCGTAATATTCTTTTTGTCCGAATTTCTCAGTTCGGGCAAGAAAAGCGAGATCTTGTTATTCAAGCGGAAATGTTTCAAATCATACGAATGCATGACCGCCAGCAATGCGCCGGACGCTTTCGAGCATGAAGCCAAATCGTACACAGCATTCTCATTCACAGCCTGTTTATTCTCATAATCAAAATAGCCAAATGACTTGCTGTAAACAATCATTCCATTCTTTGCTACCAGTACCTGACAACCGGGGAAAGCCTTCTTTTCGAGTCCTTCGGCAACAATCTCATCAATATCATGCAAACGGGCGGCGCTCAATCCCACTTCTTCCGGTTCGTGATATCCCAACCGGTTCTTTGCCGTATTAAGGCCTGTTCCGGCCGCAAACATTTTCGGAACGGAGACAGGCAGTTTGCCTCGTGCTGCAATTCCGCCAAAAAGAACCTGCGCCGCATATTGCTGCGACAAAACTGAAGCCTCGTATGCCATCACAACACCTTTAGCCCGCTGCAATGAGGTCTTGTATTCCTGCGTATAATAGGGTAAAGTAAAGAACACGAACACAACATTTTTTTTCTGAACCAACTGTGTCAATGCTTTGCTTTCAGCTATGTGTGTGCCGTGAACAGAACAAATGATCATGTCATAATTATTCAATTCGGCATAAACTTTTTTTATCTGCTGAGCAGTAGCAGTGCGCAACAGACTGTAGCAAGCAACAGAATCATAGCGGTTCACCATTTTCTGAAAAGGATTGCCTTCCACTTCACCAATAGACAGCACAGCAATACGTTTTTTATCCAAATGCTGGACAGGCAATGTTTCAGCCACATTCTTCACTACCGTGATTGCCTCTTCATTCAGTTTCGAAGCCAGCCACGCAGCATGAGGCGAATTCAATCTGTCGGAGAGATTCTGAAGATTGATGGGTTGATACTGATTAAGTCCCAGTGCATATTTGTATTGGAGTATTTTCACGCATCGCGCTTCGATATCATCCAGTTTGATCACGCCCGAATCGATTGCCGTTTTTATCGCATTAAACGATTCCATAGGATCTCCCGGAGCAAGCAGAATATCATTGCCTGCCAGGAAAGCGCGTACGCAAGGATCGTCAGAAGTGCTCGTCGTCACTCCTTTCATTTCCAAAGCATCTGTAAAGCACAAGCCTTCAAATTGCATCTTCTCTTTCAGGAATTCAGTAACCACCTTATATGAGAGCGATGTAGGAGTAATCGAGCTATCGATAGCCGGAACATACAGATGTCCCGTCATCACACCGCCAAAACCTTCTTGAATAAAACGCTGAAACGGCAGCAGTTCCACCTGTTCCAACTTTGTCATATCATGACGTACGACGGGCAGCGTCACATGCGAATCTTCATTCGTGTCGCCATGACCCGGAAAATGTTTGGCAACAGCAAGAACGCCCGCCTCTTCCAATCCGCGACTATAAGCAATGCCGCGGCGAGCCACTGCTGTAGCATTCTCGCCAAACGATCGGATGCCGATCACAGGATTCTCCCAGTTGCTGTTCACATCCATGTCCGGTGCGAAATTAACCTGTATTCCCATTTCCTTGCACTGTCGGCCAACTTCCTTGCCATACTCCGTGATCAATGCCATATTGTTTACCGCGCCCAGCATCATGCTTTTGGGAAAACGTGTCGTCCCGCTCAGACGCATTGCCAAACCCCATTCGCCATCCAAAGCGACAAGCATAGGAATGTGCGAATCTTTCTGCAGACGATTGGTCACAATGGCTTGTTTCATCGGATCGCCGCCATGGAACAGTATTCCGCCAATCTTCATGTCATTGACCAGCCGAACCAGTTTTTGCATGTTCTTGAAGTTGTCGTCGGGATCGCCGAAAACCATAAACATCTGTCCGATGCGTTCGTCATAGCTCATCGCATCGAAAACAGAATCAACCCAATGCGTCATCCGGGCTTTATCAGCCGCTTTGTATAGATTGGGCACAGTCTGCCCAAAAGAAGAAAGAGCAGAAACACAGCAAAATAAGAATAGAAATATCTTTTTCATCACCTAAATCCTAAAAAAATATCTCCAAAAGTACGCATTATTACGAGAAAAATCACACTTATATAACGAGAAAATATTGCATACAGTGATTTATCCGAACAATCGCAGAAAGATGAAGTACTGAATCAAATTTGATCCGTCTCTTTATCTTCTTTCGTTTCAAGTTTGCTTTTTTGCTCCTTACCGTCCAGGTATTGCAGTTCGTTCCTGGCAAAATTCTGATTCTCGACGTCATCGCTTTTGAGAAGATCCTCCAGCACTGTACGCGCTTTGGCATAATCTTTCATATTGATCAGAATATAAGCTGTGCGCCGACGGAGGAATGAATACAACGAATCCAAACCGCCTTCCGGATCATCATCCTTCTTCATCTGTAGCAGAACATCGTTGGCAATTTCGTTCACAGCTGCAAGCGCACCGGGGTCCTTCATGTTTGAAATGCAATTGACAAACTCCTGTATAGAATCTAATTTTCCACTTCGCCGGGCGTTTAAAGTGAAATAGAATGCTCTTTCATATTCATTGAACTCCATATAGATGAAGCCTAAATAAAAACAAGTTCTATAAAACAATTCTCTCCCGTTATCATTGATTTCAGACCAATTTTCAATCAGATAATCATATAGGTTGCGGAAGCATGATAAGGATTGCAAATAGCATTTCGACGTAAAATAGCGGTGTCCCCAATAAGCATCCGACTGCAATGACTGGTCGGTGAATTGAAGAATAGCTTTCTGTTCGTCCGTCAGATCCTCATATTCCTTGTTAATCGTCTTGTCTTTGATTTCATCGAGCATATATTTCAACTCCCAATAATCCTCATCTTTAGTGGTATGTCTGACTTCAAAGGTAGTAGCGAACGTCACTGCATGCTGGGTTCTGTAAAACAACGAGTCAGCTCCTTCCGTGCGAGTAACTGTAATCTGATAGTATGAAGATTTTTTACTGCTTCCGGGCAACCGTTCCAAAACGATTGCCACCGATTCTTCATCCATCTCAACAAGAAGCATCGCACTTTTCAAGGGCTCATTGCCATCATCCATGACAGCCTCTTTCACATTATACGAAAGAATGAGGCTTGGGTCGGTTATCTCCTTCACTTGCATTGCCCGAACGACTGTCAGCTTGCGCACATCTTCCTTCGGCAATCTATCGAACTGTGAGATAATCATCTCCACGCTTTCCGGCAGGCATGGTTCGCCCTCGGCATTCTTCAGTTCGCCATTGCCCAGTTCGAACTTTCTTTTCAATCGATTCAGCTTATTCTTAAAATCCAAAGATTCCCAATCCGGCTTTTCGGCCTCAGCCGCTCTCATCATCGCCTCAAAATCGCGGGCCACTCTGAAAGCCATCATAAAATGCGCCCGAAGCCTCTTGACATCATAATCGACGTTGCCAGAAAGGAAGAACAAATTCGACAGATTGATTGTCAGCGGATTTTCTGCATCCGGAGGATTTCCTTTGGGATCCAGATAGCACGTCCAATAATTATACTGATAGTTGACTTTATTGACGCAATCCAGCGCCAGATTCAATTTCGGGTATGACAATTCATAAAAATTATTATAGAACAGCGTGACAAAATCGACGTTCTTCTTATCCAGGATGGCAAAGCGCCCGCCTTGGAAACCGATGATGCAGCCTTCGTCTTCATTGGCAATGATTTCTCCGGGAAAAGCCTTTATCACATCGTTGATAGTCTCGCTCGTAGCACCTCCAGTTACGGCATTGCCTCTCTTCCGTTTATAGGACTTGTCATAAACGATGAATCCCGCAAGGAGCAGAACAAGGACAAGCAATATGAAAGCCAAAATTCCCATTTCCATATGTTAATCGAATAATTGTTCTGTATTTTCAACAAAAATACAATAATTATTGTCAAAAACAATAGCACAGGCCTATAAAAAAGTTCATTCACTCATTTTCACAATCCGACGAACGGAAGGGCGTATCCATTGCATCACTTCTCGGCGCATCTCACGTCCAAGGGCATTCCAATAGGGGATTTTCTTGAAGGTTGAACGAACCTGCCGGATATCGAAAAGCAGCAGGATCAGGAGGAAAGCGCATCCGAAAAGTGTTGTCCATCCGTAGAGCTGCTTCACGCTGATCACCGTGATCTGCTGCATGAACTCCGGCGTATCAATGATTCCGCAGCGGGTGATATTATCGGCCATGCAATAACGCAGACCGAAACTATAAAGCGCCGACCCGACGGCAGCACCGAGTCCGGTCCGGATGATTCCAATGATAAACAGACCATGGAAAAAATGCTGGAATGGCATCATCTCCTCCAGATAGATCGTCAGTGCGCAGAAAACGATCGTGTAACCGAAACTGCGGAAGAATGTCGGCGCATAAAGCTTCTCGATATTCACGCCCGGCGCAATCAGAAAATACATGAAGAACTGATAAAGCACCAGCGTAGCGAAACCGATGAACAGCAGGCGGATATACGACAGATGCATCTGATTGATCCAGACGAGCGTCACAAAACAGCCTGCCACAATCCCCAGAAACATGAACACCGAGAAATAAACCGTGTGCAACGAATCAAAATGCAGCACGCTCCCGATCCAGGCATTCTGCAGCACATTCGACGACGACGCCAAAATCTCCGAGACAGAGAACAGCAGCAACATCGGCCACAGATTCTTGTATTTCCACGCGTCGGGCGAGATGAACGGATGGCGGATATGACGCATCCTGTTGATACAGAAGTAACAAGTGACGACCGAAGCAAAAGCTGCAAAGCGGATCTTCGGACTGTCCCACCAATTATAATACTCGCCATAATTGAAAATATAAATCAGTTCGAGCAGCAATGCCGACCAGAGCACGCCTCCCAGCCAATCGACTCCATAAAGCGGCAGCGTCTTCATGATGCTGAAAATCTTCGTCGAAGTGACCAGAATCAAGATGACCACAAGCAGCAGAGCCATCAGCAGATAGTTCATATACTGCCAGTTGTAATAATACCCGATATACGTTCCGAAAAACTCCGAGCACTGTATGTCGCCCAGCACCAGAATATAAAGGAACGGAAAAAAGATACTGAAATCGCGCTCCGGCGTCAGCCAAAGCTGAATGTTCGACATACATTCGAACGTTCCCCAGAGCTTGCAGAATCCCGCAGCGTAGCACATCACGCAAAGCAGCGGCATCGAGGTGGTGAACAGCGACAGAACATTGCAAGCCAGGATACACACGGCGCAAGCCAGCAGCATCTGCTTGTTCTTGAAGCGGAACTTCAGACGGAACAGCAGCGGGAAAGGCATATTCACGCCCACGAGAGCAAAGAATCCGCACATCATCACATCCTCGCGCGTCAGCACCGTCGTACTGACCATCCTGTTTGCCGACACCAGATAGATGCAGTCGGACAACTGGAACACGAACGCGAAGAAAAGATAGATCCACGGGCGGATGAACTGCGGAACAAAATCCTTGAACAGAGGCATCTGAATCTTCCCCTGCATGATATGTGCTGTCATCGGATCAATATTTTACAGTACATTCAACATTCAGTCCGGCGCGAAGCAGGGCGACGCTGTTCTCGTCATTCCCGACCAGGCGGATCCGAACCGGCACGCGCTGCTCGACCTTCACAAAATTGCCCGTTGCATTGTCCTGCGGGATCGCCGTGTACGAAGCGCCCGTCGCATCCGAGATCGATTCGACCTCGCCTTTATAAACGACCTTCGGAACAGCATCGGCCTTGATATCCACCTTCGCTCCGATCCTGACACGATGCATCTGCGTCTCACGATAGTTCGCAATCACCCATACATCGTGACTGTCGACGATATAAGCCAGCTGCTGCCCGGGCTGCACAAGCTGTCCTTCATGAATATCCTTGCGTCCCATCACGCCGTCGCAAGTAGCGACAATCACCGTGTACGACAGATTGAGTTCCGCCAGATCGACGGCAGCACGCGCCAGCTTGATGCTGGCTTCGCTCTGTCCGAGGCGTCTGGACTGCTCGTTGCGCATCAATGCCGACGATTTGCGCTGATGCGCTGCCTGCTCGTAGCGGGCTTTTGCCGACTCATAGACCGTCCGCGCGTTGTCGAACTGCTGTCGCGTAACGGCATCGCGCTTCAGCAACGCCTCATAACGCCTGTAGTCGCGCTCGGCATTGTCCATGTTCGCTTTCGCCTCATCGATACCGGCTTCGACCACATGAATATTGCTCTGCGCCGTTTCCACACCGGCGGAAGTGACCGACGAACCCGAGAGCGCGTTGTTCAGATCGGCTTCGGCCTGCGCCAGACGCAAGCGATATTCGCTGTCTTCAATGACGGCCAGCGTGTCGCCCTTGTGCACCTGCTGATATTCTTCAAAACGGATCTGCTTGATGAATCCCTGCACACGCGTATTGATAGGCGTCACGTGGCGTTTCACCTGCGCGTCGTCGGTGAATTCATTGTTTCCGAAATGTATGAAACGGCTGCACACATATCCCAAAAACGCAGCCAGCAGAATGATAATGACCGTATTGTATATTCTCTTGATTTTCTTCTTCGTTCCCATAATGTCTGATTATAAATTTCCTGATGTATATTTCATTTTGTAATAAGCATAAACGATACCGATGCGCGCATTCACCTCCTGCAGTTCTGCCGAGAGCTTCATGTTCGAAGCATCGATCATATCCGTGATCAGCGCCAGCTGATTCAAGTAGCGGTCGTTCACGACGTTGTAGTTCTGCGAGGCAAGCTCGACGCTCTTCTGCTGCGTTTGCCATTCAACGAACGACTGCTTATAATAAGTGTAGGCCGACTGTACGGCATTCTCCAACTGCTCCTCCACAGCCAGACGGTTCTCGTCAGACTGCCTTACAGCCAGCTTCGCCTCCTTCAGCTTCTTGTCGTTCTTGAAAAGCGAGGAGAGATTGTATTTGATGCCGAGACCGACGTACCAGTAATTGAAGTTGCGGTTGATCGGCGGCACTTCGATGGTTATCGGTCCGTCGAAATGGTTGGCAGCAACGACAGCCACTTTCGGAAGCAGTTCCGAGCGCACGATCTTCTCCTGTGCATGAGCCATATCCACGCCTATCGAAGCCTGTTTGAGCGTTGGCGAAGCGGTCGAAGCAATCGTTTGCCAATCCTGTTCCTCATCGGTTGCATACTGCCGGCGGATGATTGTCGTATCAGGAACGATCGAAGTAGAAAGCGGAACGCCGATGGTTGTACACAGCTGATGATTCTGAATGGATATCTCATCCTTGAGCTTTGTCAGCCCGAGCTTGAGATACTCCAGCTGAAGCTCATAGCGCGTGATATCGTTCTGAAGCGCCGTGCCCTGCTGATGCCGTGCTTCCGTGTTTTCAATCAGTCGCCGTGTCAGACCGATATTCTGCTCATATACTTTCACCTGGTTGTAGAGTTTGTAAAGATCCAGATACTGTCCCAAAGCGATGAACTTCACCTGCAGACTGTTTTGTGCCGTCGATGCGGCCGACTGCTGATAGGCAAGTTTTGCCAAAGCGATATTGTTGCTTATGGCTCCTCCGGAATAGACCACCTGCGAAGCCTCCAGTGCGAAATTGTTGCCGAAATGCGGGATCGGCGCCTTGGTGAAATCGCCGAAATCGCGGTTCGTTGTAAAACCATTACCCAAATAGCTGGCCGACAGTTGCGTGCTGATATCCGGCAGCCGCTGCGCCTGTGCAGTCTTGACCGCTTCGGCAGCGATCTCCGTCCCTGATTTTTGTACCCGGAGCGTCTTGCTGTTCGTTTCAACCAAGTGGAAAAGTTCGTCTATTGACAGACAGCGCGACTCCGATTGTTGGGCGTTCAAGCAGATGTTCCCTGCTAGACTTATTGTCATTACCATAAGCCCGGCCCATTCTTTTTTCTTTATCATCCTTGATAATCATTCTTTAATTGCGGTGCAAAGTTACCGCCACTTCTCAACGCCGGCGTTTCCATTATTTCGCAGTCAATGTCACTTTTCGAACCTTTTTTGTGCCCTATTCCGGCTGAAAAAGGCTACATTTGTTGTCAAAAAAGGAACAATGCGAGAAGACGACTATACATTCCAAGGCAAGCAGGCGCAACTCATAAGAAGTTCATTCACAGAGTGGCAGAAGGAAGTATGCGTGCTCAACTACGGAGCGATACTGCTCTGCGAGAGAGGCAGCGCATCGATAACGGTCAATTTCGAGACGTGGCAGCTGCGCGAAGGCTCGGTGATCGTTCTTTTTCCGAACGATGTGGTTCTGCTGACGCTGGCGAGCGAGGATTTTGAAGTCTCCGCCCTCTGTTACACCTCCTCGATGCTTCGCGAAGCCAGTCTGCAGCTCGAGTCGGCCGTCTATGACTCGCTGAGCAAAGACCGTTGCCAGACCGATTCGGAGATTCCGCGCACGCTGATACAATACATGTTCGCAACGCTGTCGCTCTATTTTTCGCAGAAAGACTGCACCTGCATCACGCAGCTGGTTCTGCTCCAGCTCAAAGGGTTCTTCCTGGGATTCTACGATTTTCTTTTGCGTCATCCCTCCAAGCAGCATCCCTCCTCGGGATCGCCCAGGATCGACGAGCTGTTCCAGCGCTTCAATGCCCTGATCCGCCTCAATTATAAGAAGTCGCGCGACGTATCCTATTACGCTGATCTGCTGAACATCACGCCAAAATACCTCAATTCGATCACCCACAAAGCGACCCGTCTGTCGTCAAAAGTCATCATCGACCATTACGTCGTTCTTCAACTGAAGCTCCAACTCCGCAACTCCCAAGATTCCATCAAGGAGATCGCCTGGGACTACAACTTCCCCAACTTCTCCTTCTTCTGCCGCTACTTCAAAAAGCACACCGGCCGTACGCCCAAGAAATATCGGGGGGAGAAATAGAATTTGAAGCTGTACTTTTTTACAGCGGTAAATTTTACGGCGGTTGCAAAGCAACGTCCCGACTTCTCATTCAGCCGCTACATCAAAAAGGCATATACGTTATTACTTGAAATATTCAAAAATGAATAAAGGAAAGGCATTTAAGATAGCTACACTGGAACTATCCGATGAAATATATTTAGATTCCTGTGCTGCAAATATTTTCTGCTGAGAGATTGTATCTTTTGAATCAGGAAAACTATTATATCCAACACAAATATAATTAGCCTTACAAACATTTTGATTTTTAATATGCTGCCAATTCAAAGCAAGTTGCGTCAATCTTTCTTCTGTTAGCTCTTTCCTTTGGTCAATCTGTAAGAAGTCTAAACTCTTATATGCAGAAAAATCTGCTGAAATCTGTTTAAAATTATGGCAATCTCTTCGATTAATAGTATAACTGTAATACTCTGAATCCGGCAATTCCTTTGTATATCTAATAGATTCTATCATAGGATAATTAATATACAATTTGCCGTTTAAAGTCTCATCATTAAATAAGTCCAGCATCTCCCGTAGCTGTTTATTTAATTCATAAAGAGAAAGGTTTATATTTTGAAAATCATAATCAAAGAAAAGATATATTTCAGAGAAATCAGATGATCGTTGAATATTTCTGAAAGGATTGTCCTTCCTATCTGAAAATTTTTCCTTTAGCAAAGATACAATGTCTCCATCTCCCTCATATTCGCTCAATTCTTTATAGAGCTGATAAAGATTATTTCCAAAGGAACAAACAATATGTTCGTTGTTCTTTGGGAAAAAGAGCCGTTGTATGGTTTGGAATAGATAAGGCTCACGTTGTTTTCCTTCAAATACAAACAGGATCATACTTCAAAAGTTCCTCCTCTAAACATTTTCTCAATATTGTGTCCAAAGCGAAGTTCTTTCTCGGTACAATCGTTGAGCGGTTTGATGATATTATTAGCCAAAATGAAATTACAATCAGGGCGAAGCAGATCGTTAGTCATCAAATAAGTATTGTGCGAAGAAACGAATGCTTGACAATCCATAGCAAAGAGCTGTTTACAAACCTCATACGACAGTTTGAAGTGATAAAACGCATCAAACTCGTCGACAAATACGAAAGAAGCTTTATCCATCTGCTTTATCCAAAAATAGAGAAGCATCAGCGATTGCGTTCCGGTCGAAGCAATCACATCAAACGCAATCTGTCCGTTACCATATTTGCACATTAAAACCTTGTCATTCGGGCGAGGTTTCACAAATGCAAAACTCTGCTCACTTACATTCTTAAGAAACTCTGCAAAATCATCAACCAAATGATTATTAATTACATATTGATCCAAATTTGTGGTTGCCGTTTCAAATCCTATGTATTCATTCTGTCTCAGTCCTCTAAACCAAAGCATATTAGCCACATAATTCTGCAACTGAATCAAGTAATGCTCTTTAGATAAAGGATATGAAGTAAGCAGGAAATTCACGATAGACACATTATTTGCATTGCTTCCAAGATTGCTCATCACAGTCGCGTCCATCGGATAAGATTTTTCATCGATAGTCAATTTATCATCTGCCCGATTGAATACTACCTTACCATTAACCGATAAGCTTTCCGACATCAGACTCCCCTTTGCATTTTTTGAATATACATAGGCTATATCATATTCGCCCAATCTGAAGTAATATTCGAAAACGACTGGAGCAGTAGTATTTCCGGCAAAAACGAAATTATTATAATAATCCGGTTTCTTCCATTTTTGAGAGAGGTGATTCACAATGTCAAATAGAGCCAATGCGAGATTTGATTTTCCCGAGCCATTCGGTCCGTAAACAATCCCGTTCTTCACAACGCCATCCTTCACAGCATACACATTAAATGTGTAATTACTAGGATGAGACAAATCCCATTCTATGCGTTTAGCAAAGCCTCTATAATTGGTAACAGCGAATTTTGTGAGCATTTCCGTATCTCCTCTTTAATTATGACGAAAGAACCAAGAATAATCGAAATCACTTAAATGCTAAGCATAGAAGCAATTATTACGAGCAAAGGTAAATAATAAATTTGATATTCCGTAACTTTTTTACGGACAAACGCAAAATAATTGTTGCTTGGCATAAAATATTTATCGTTTAACGGATGAAACGGATGAGTTATTCAGTCAAACAATATGGGAAATTTAGGATACTGATTTTATACTACTCACCCGGGTGAAATTCTTAAGGAAGAGATTGAGAGCCGGGGCATTTCTCAGCGCAAGCTCGCTGCCAATATGGGGATTTCGTATACTGTATTAAATGAAATTCTCAATGCTCGTCGCCCTCTTACTCCAAGCACAGCGCTCCTTTTCGAAGCCGCTTTAGGTGTCGAAGCTGATACGCTCATGCGCATTCAGACAAAATACAATATGCAGATAGCCAGACAAGACCAGTCGCTATCCAATAGATTGGCAAACATTCGAAAGATAGTGGCAATGCTGTAGAAAGACGAAACCGTGGACGTAATCTTTTATGACTAGAGGAAGGCTTCAATTATTAGAATCCAAGCACTTGATTGAACTTGAGAAAAATCTTTAGCGTTAGTAGCGCAGTGAAAAAACAATATGTCAAAGAACGCAATGGAAACAACACTTAGCTTCTCGGGTAAACGCGGTATTTGCCAAACCTATCCCCGCGGGTAAATTCGATGTTTGTAGAGAATATATCCGACGCTGAAGGTTGTTGCCAGGAACAAAAGCAGTGTGGCGGNGATCGTCAGCGGTGATTGCTTGGTCTCACGCTTGAGACTTGATGCTTTTCTCTGCTGCTGAAGATGCGCCACCTCGCTGCTGTATTCGTAGATGAGCTGTTGCAGACTGTCGCACGAGGCTTCGACAAATAGCGTGTCGCGCAGATAGCGCACGGTTGCGGTAGCTTGGCCTTTATGCTGTGTGAATACGGCAGTGGGCGGAAGCTGATGCAGATCATGGGTCGCTATTGTGAGTGTCGCCCGGCTCTCGGGAACGGTGGCTGAACTGACTTTCAGACGAATATTTTCTTGCAGACTGTCTGTTGCAAAATAATCTTTTTGCGTCACCTTCTTGGAGGAGCACGCAAAGGTGGCTGATAAGGCCAAGATAAAAATATATACATATAATGTTCTCATTATTAATTATTTGATTTGTTGAATAATTGGTTGTTGTCTTTTATCACTTTTGCTACTTTTACTCCTCAGTCGCTTCGCGCCAGCTCCCCTAAAAAAATTAGGGGAGCAGCTTTGTGGCAGTCAGCTTAAGTGGCAGTTTCGTGACAGTCAGCTTAAGTGGCAGTCGGGCAGTCAGGCAGTCAGGCAGTCAGCACTTCGCGTCAGTTCTTGACGGGATTGAAGGCGATGAGTATTTTTCATTCTGCACACTTCACCTAAATGCGCTTTGAGCCATTTCCTATATTGAATGAGATGCGTATTTTTCATTCTGCTGCTCTAGGCAATTATTACCTCTCTTCGGTTCTTGACGGGATTGAAGGAGAGATGGAGGAATTGTCCTCGATGGAGAATTGCCTGATCGAAATCCAGCTTCGAAGCGCGTAGCGCTGAGAGCAGTTTCTCCGGTCCTGCCTCGATGATGCAGTCGGCAGCCTGTCCTTTCAGATGCTGCGAGTTCTTGACGCCGCCGACCATCTTGT